>Ga0310696_10001010_pt1 | contig 41365 bp, 42 predicted proteins | sample AusTroGonzalo_MG_4_FD_203885 | JGI IMG/M metagenome (GOLD analysis project Ga0310696, IMG submission 203885) | Bovine rumen microbial communities from tropical cattle in Woodstock, Queensland, Australia - Gonzalo_02 (v2) (version 2) | ecosystem: Host-associated > Mammals > Digestive system >... | reverse complement strand
CAGATCCAGGACCTGCTCCAGAGACCCGAAGACATCCTCCTGGCCGGTCACCTCGACACCGAGCCTGGGTGTCAGGCCGTTGCCCTCCCACCAGTCCATGATTTCGGCGACGTTGGCGTAGATGTTCTCGTCGATCTCGGATTTGTCCATCTTTCCGTCGTAAAGACCCAGACTGGTCACGACGATGTCTCCGCCCAGCGCGTTCATTACCAGAGCGGCGTGCCTTATGCTGTCGATACAGTTCTCTGTGAGATCGGTATTGGTGCCCAGATCCATGTAATAAGGCGTGTGGATCGAGAGGTTGACGTCCATCCTCTTGGCCATCTCGTTGGTCCAGAAGAGGTCCCCGTAGGTGTCGGAGACACCGGACGGCATGTAGATGAGGTCGTCATCCTCCTCGATGGGCTCGTCGGGATCCACTATGAAGTCCCCGTCCCTGACTATCTCGAGCACGAAACCTTCCTCGATGTCCTTGAGGGTCATGCCGATCTCCTCATCGTCAGGGGGCCTGGCGAATGCGTTGGATCTTACCATCTGGATCTCCAGCGCGCTGAGGCTCAGGTTGTGTACGTCCTCGATACCGTCCTGGAGCGTGCGCCCCTTGCATGACAGCGGGATTCCGGCGGGACCGAATCTTATCATAGAGAATCACTCGGCCTGGTATATTCCGCCACACATATAATAAAAACGCGGGCACGTACGAGAGGTCCTAAGAAGGATGGCGGGATCCCTCCCGCCTGAAAGGTTTAGTTCTCCATGGCGTCGGAGAGGTGCTTGAGGAACAGGTCCTGGAACTCCTTGTGCTCCCCGAGTCCCTCTATGAGGCACTCGACCTCGCATCCTGCCGCTATGAATTTGGATTTCAGGGTGTCGTCATCGTCCCCCGCCATGTCGTTGACCGCATGGTCCCCGGCGACGAGCATGAAAGGTGCCAGATACACCTTGGAGTACTTGTGTCCGGACATGAGCCTCATGGTGTCCTCGACCTCCGGGAATCCCTCCACGGTGGTGACGTACACGTGCTCGTAACCGAGCGAGAAGAGCTTCATCTGAAGCTCGCAGTAGCACGCGTTCGCATAGTGGACCGTACCGTGTCCCATGAAGACGACGGCCTTTCCGTTGGAGGCGTCCTTGAAGATCCTCTTCAGGTAGGCTCCGTTCATCGCCTCGATGACGGCATCGTAATCCTCTTCGGCCGTCAGCAGAGGCTTGGTGATCTTCACGGAATCGAACTTGTCGGCGAACTGTCCGGTGATGCGGGCGACGTCGTCGAACTCTATTCCGTTCATCACGTGGGTGGGCATGACGATGATCTCTTTCACACCGTCGTCCACCAGTCTCTGGAACGCCTCGTCGATGTAGTCGATGAACAGTCCGTCGCGCTCCTTCAGCTTCTTGATGATCATCTTGCTGGTGAATGCCCTCCTGACGTCCCAGTCGGGGTATTTCGCGGCAACGGCCTTCTCCAGGGCATCGATGGTCTTCTCCCTGGTCTCCTGGAAGGATGTACCGAAGCTGACTACCAATATCGTCTTCTTAGCCATGTCATCATCCCTTGTAGTACATCATGGCGTTGCAGATGGTAGCTGCGATGTTGGATCCGCCCTTCCTTCCCTTGGGAACGATGAAAGGCACATCCCTCTCCATGATCATCTCCTTGGATTCGACGACGTTCACGAATCCTACGGGAGCTCCGATGATCAGCGCAGGCTTGAGCTCGCCCGCATCGATCATCTCTGCCAGCCTCACCAATGCTGTGGGGGCGTTACCGATGGCGAAGATGACCGGGTGGTCCTTCGCGATCTCGGCTCCCTTCTCCATGCAGATGGTGGCACGGGTGCATCCCCTCTCCTTTGCAGCCTTCACGACATCGTCGTCGCTGATGAAGCAGTGGACCTCTCCGCCGTACTCCTTCAGCTTGTTCTTGTTGATGCCTGCGGCGGCCATCTTGGTGTCGGTGACGATGTGCGCACCGCTCCTGATGGCCTTCACGCCGATGTTCTCGGCGTCCTTCGAGAACACCAGGTTGTCGGCGTAGTCAAAGTCGGCGGAGGTGTGTATGCACCTCTTCACGATCGAGAACTGGGGCTCGGGCCATGTCCTGCCGTTCAGTTCCGACGTGATGATTTCCATGCTTCTCTTCTCTATATCGTCCGGTTTAACTATTGATATAGCCATTTTTCCACTTCCTCAGATTCTGTATCCTCTGGGGGTTATCATGCGTCCGTTGGACACGTAGGTCTGCGAATTGCCTATGATGACCATGCAGAACATGTCCACGTCCGCCTTGTCGAGATCGCCGAGGGTGGTGATCTCCTTCCGCTCGTCATCGCGTCCGGCGTTGCGGACGATACCGACAGGTGTGTCGGCCGAGCGGTGTTTCAGCAAGATCTGCTGAGTCTGATTCAAGTATTCCGTCCTGCCCTTGCTCTTGGGGTTGTAGAGGCAGACGATCATGTCGCCGATTCCGGCGCAGTCCACGCGCTTCATGATGAGGTCGATGGGCGTCATCAGGTCGGAGAGGCTGATGATCGCGAGATCGTGCATCAGAGGCGCTCCGAGAACGGATGCGGCCGTGGATGCGGCGGTGATGCCTGGCACAGTGTCGATGTCTATGTCGGCGTTCATCTCGTCTGCGAGCTGGTAGATGATGCCGGCCATTCCGTAGATCCCGGAATCGCCCGATGAGATCATCGCGACGTCCTTGCCTTCCATGGCGTCTTCGATGGCCATCTTGCAGCGGTCCACCTCTTTCATCATCCCGGTGGCCTTGTAGGTCTTGTCCGGGAAATAGGGCTTGACGATGTTGACGTACGTCGTGTATCCTGTGACGACGTCAGCATTCTGGATGACCTCGGCGGCCTTGAAGGTCATGTGTTCCTTGCCGCCGGGCCCGAATCCTACGACGTGGAGCTTTCCTCTCATTCGTCCACCGCCTTGCGGAATTCGGTCGTGAAGTGTTTGTCGTAGAGCTTCGACAGGTTGTAGTCGCCCTGCAGGAAGTTACCGACGACGGTGAGTGCGGTCTTCGTGATTCCGGCCTCCTTGACCTTCTGTTCGATGTCGGCCAGAGTTCCGATGACGATCTTCTGGTCGGGCCAGGTCGCCTTGTAAACGACTGCGACGGGTGTCTCGGGAGGATATCCTCCCTCGATGCACTGTGCGGACAGCTGGTCCAGGAATCCCACGGAAAGGAAAATGACCATTGTGGCCCTGTGCCTTGCCAGGTCCACGAGCTTCTCTCCGGGAGGCATGGGGGTCCTTCCCTCCATCCTGGTGAAGATGACGGTCTGGCTCTGGTTCTCTCCGGGCAGGGTGTACTCCTTCTTGAGCACCGCTGCGGTACCGAAGGCGGAGCTGACTCCGGGGATGACCTCGTAGTCGATTCCCAGCTCGTCCAGCCTGTCCATCTGCTCCCTGTGGGCTCCGTAGATGGCGGGGTCGCCGGTATGCACGCGGACGCATTTCTTCCCTGCATCCTCTGCCTTCTTCATGATCTCGATGACCTCATCCAGGTGCATGTAGGCGCTGTCGTAGATCTCGGCGCCTTCCTTGTGTCCGGCAAGCACCTCGGGGTTAACCAGCGAACCTGCGAAAATGATCACGTCCGCTTCGTCTATCTTCTTCTTTCCCTTGACCGTGATGAGCTCAGGGTCTCCGGGTCCTGCTCCGATGAATGTTATCATTCTTTTTCCTCCGATTTGATTAAAAGGGTTGTGAAATAACCGTACTCGCGTCCTCTGACGACGGGTCCGATGTATTGGTCCGTCATACCTATGTTGCTCATGACCGTGATGCAGGAGATGTCCCTGCCCTTCGCTATCACGGCATCAGCGATCTGCTCGACATGCTTGAATGCCTTCATGACCACGATGTTCTCGTAGTTGTCCAACGCGTTCTCCAAGGCATCGAATCTGGCCTGGTTGAACGGTATGACCACGAGCGCCTCCTCCCCCATGGTCAGGGGAATCCCTGCAAGGGATGCGCCGTGGCAGAACGACGGGACTCCCGGGACGAGCTCCGTGGAGTACCCTCTAGATTTGATCATGGCATCTATGCGCATGTACGTACTGAAGATGCTCAGGTCCCCCAGGGTGATCATCGCGATGTTCTTCCCCGCTTCCAGGGCATCGCAGATGTCGTCGTATGCCTTCTTCCATCCCTTCTCGCGCTCGGCGTAGTCGGGGTTCATGGAGAAGACGTATTCCCTGATCTCCTTCTTGGACAGGTCGATGTTGGGCTTGATGATGTTGAGCGCAACGCTGCCCTCACCAGCAGTCTTCACGGGGTAAGCGATAATGTCGCAAGAATCAAGGATCTGCTTGGCCTTGATGGTGAGTAACCCGGGATCTCCGGGCCCTACACTTATTCCAAATAACTTTCCTGTCGTACGTACACCTTCCATTGGATGGCATAACCAAAGGGAAATAAATAGTGTAGGCTGGTCAAAAGTGGAACAAAGCATCCAAAAATGCCAATATTTCGTTCTACGGTAGCAAAAACGTCATTTACGAGTGTTATTGGATGCGTTCGGAGATTGTTTACCGCGGCCGTTCCGATCCAAGTCAGAAACGTATAAGTGTCTAATTAGAGATATTGTCCAACCGTACGGTTTGGGAACCATGTCTGACGATTCTTTCGTTTTTGTCAACAACAAGAAGCTCAAGAGAGGGCATACTACTGGCACATGTGCTGCAGCGGCTACGAAGGCCGCGACGGAGGCTCTGCTCACGGGCAAGAAAGTGGACATGGTGAAGATCCATACTCCGAAGGGGATCATCCTAGATCTCCCGGTCGAGGACATGGTCATCGACGGGGACTCCGTCTCATGCGCCGTCAGGAAGGACGGCGGGGACGACATAGACGCCACCCACGGTACTTTGGTGTATTCGAAGGTCACGAAGTCCGAATCCGGGATAAACATCGACGGAGGGGTCGGGGTCGGCAGGGTCACCAGGAAAGGTCTGGACCAGCCCGTGGGCAACGCCGCCATCAACCACGTCCCCAGGGCGATGATAAAGGAGGCCGTCGAGGACGTCAGGTTCAGCAGCGACTACAAGGGCGGATTCGACATCGTCATATCGGTGCCCGAAGGGCCGGAGATAGCGAAGAAGACATTCAACCCCCGTCTGGGGATAGAGGGCGGGATATCGATACTCGGAACCAGCGGCATAGTCGAGCCGATGAGCGAGACGGCGCTGGTCAACACCATCAAGGTGGAGATGAACATGCGCTCCCAGGGCAACCAGGTTCTACTGGTGGTCCCGGGCAACTACGGGAAGGAGTTCTCGCAGACCTTCCCGGGCATAGATCCAGAGAAGGCGGTGAAGTGCAGCAACTTCATCGGGGAGATGCTGGACTATGCATGCGAGATCAACAGGGACATCGTCCTGGTGGGCAATCTGGGAAAGCTGGTGAAACTGGCAGCGGGCATCATGAACACCCATTCCCGCAACGCGGACGCCAGGATGGAGATCTTAGCGGCCAATGCCGCGGTGGCAGGCGCAAGCATGAGCGCCGTCACGAGGATCATGGAATGCATCTCCACGGACGACGCATTGGACGTGATCAACGAGGAGAACCTCATAGACGACGTGTCCAAACTGATGATAGACAAGATAGAATTCTACATGAACCACCGCACCGGAGGGGCCATAAGGACTGCGGCGGTGATGTTCTCATCCGTGTACGGGCTCTTGGGAAAGACGAGTCTGGCGGATCAGATGATCGACGAGATAAGGGAGGAGGACCTATGAGGATCAACGCGATAGCATTCTCGACCAACGGGTGCAGGACGGCAATCAGGCTCAAGGAGGCCTTCCCTGAGGAGGACCTCAGGATATTCGCGAAGACGCAATGCGACACGCTGGGCGTGGAGCGCATAGAGGAGAAAGCAAGCGAATGGACCGGAAAATCCTTCGAGGAATGCGATGCGATAGTGTTCATCGGTGCGATCGGTATCGCAGTTAGATACATAGCGCCGTACATCAAGGCCAAGACCGTGGATCCGGCCATCATCGGGATGGACGAGCACGGACGCTGGACCGTGGCCCTGCTGGCAGGGCACATCGGAGGCGCCAATGCGCTGACGGCGAGGATCGCCGAGCGCCTGGGATCCGAACCGATAATCACCACCGCCACCGACCTCAACGGGAAGTTCTCCGTCGATACATTCGCAACGGTCAACAACCTCAGGATAATGGGCCTGAGGACGGCGCAGGACGTCTCCGTTAGGGTTCTGGACGGCGCGTTCGTAGGTTTCACAACAGAAGTGCCAGTACAGGGGGATCTGCCCGCAGGGCTCACCCTAGCGGACTCCGGCGAGTTCGGAGTCAGCATCTCAACCGACATCGACAAGACTCCGTTCGGGACGACCATGAGGCTGGTCCCGATGGATATCATACTGGGAGTGGGATGCAAACGCGACACCGATCCAGAGAAGATGAAGGACTTCGTCGCGGAGATCCTCCGCGAGGACGGGATACCCGCCCAGCGTGTCGGGGCCGTGTGCAGCATAGACCTGAAGAAGGACGAGGAAGCTATCCTCTCCCTTGCGAAGCAGTACCGTGTGCCCGCCCATTTCTACACGTCAGAGGAACTGATGGAGCTGGAGGGGGAGTTCTCCAAGTCCGAGTTCGTCAAGTCGGTCACCACGGTCGACTGCGTGTGCGAAAGGTCCTCGGTGAGGCCGTTCGGCGGCGAGATAATCAGAAGGAAGACGGCGAAGGACGGCATGACGATAGCGATCTGCCGCAGGCCGATGGAGCTGAAATTCCTATGACTGGCATATTCATATTCTCAGGCACCTCCGAGGGAAGGAGACTGTCCAAGCAGCTGGCGGACGCGGGAGCGGACGTCCATGTAAGGGTCGCCACCGAATACGGCGCCGAGGTCATGGGATACGATCCCAATATCGACGTCAAGGTCGGGAGCTGCGGCGGAGCAGAAGGCATCGCCAACGTCATCCGCGAGAACGGATATGAAATCGTCATAGACGCAACCCACCCTTACGCCCTCAACATCACCGCGCACATCAAGGAGGCCTGTGAGAACACGGGCGCAGAGTACATCAGGCTCAAGAGGTCGGAATCCGACACGGATTCGGCCAACATCGTCAAGGTGTCCACCGTCCAGGAGGCAATAGACTACCTCAAGGACAAGGAAGGGAACATACTGGCATCCACAGGATCCAAGGATATCGCCCTGTACACCCAGATCCCCAACTACAAGGAGAGAGTGACGGCCAGGGTGCTGTCGACCATGGAGTCGGTCCAGAAGTGCGCCGAGTACGGGTTCTCGGGCAAGAACCTGATCTGCGCCCAGGGCCCGTTCTCGGAGGACACAAACTATGCAACATTGAAACAGATCGACGCCAAGTATCTGGTCACCAAGGATTCCGGGACCTCCGGAGGCTATGAGGACAAGATGCGCGCCGCCGTCAGGGCAGGCGCGATAGTGGTCCTTGTCGAGAGGCCCAAGGAGGAAGGATCAACATATGACGAGGTCGTCGGTCAGCTGAACAAGAGGCTGGGATTGGACATGGAAGTATCGGGAACCACCGGAAGAAGGACGGTCAACGTCATAGGAATCGGAATGGGGGGCAGCGGCCTAACGCTGTCCGCCAAGAACAGGATAGACGGCTCCGACCTGGTGATAGGCGCCAGGAGGATGGTGGAGTCCGTCGCGATGGGGAAGGTCGTGCTCGAGGAGTACAGGGCGGACGAGATCGTGAAGTACCTGAAGGACAACCCGCAGTACTGTAACGTATCCGTCCTGATGTCCGGTGATATCGGCTTCTACAGCGGAGCGAAGAAGCTACTGGAGGCTCTCGACAAGGAGGATTTCGACGTCAATACCGAGCCCGGAATATCATCGGCCGTTTATCTCTGCGCCAAGATGGGCACGTCCTGGCAGGATGTGTACATGACCAGCGCCCACGGCAGGGAAGCGAACCTGGTGGGGCTGAGCAGGATCCATCCCAAGGTCTTCACGCTGCTGTCGGACGAGGAGACGGTCCATGCGATGGCCAAACAGTTCATCGATTACGACATGGACGTGAAGATCACCGTCGGCCAGGATTTCGGATACGAGACCGAGAAGGTGTTCACAGGAACCCCTGAAGAGGTACTGAAAGAGAGCTTCGGAAAACTGTGCGTAGCGCTCATACAGAACGATGTGCCAGTAACATCTAATCCTATTAGCATCCCCGACGAGGAGTTCACAAGAGGGGACGCACCGATGACCAAGAGCGAGGTCAGGGCGCTGTCCGTCGCCAAGCTGAAGCTCTCGGACGATTCGATAGTATACGACGTCGGGGCAGGAACAGGATCGGTATCCATCGAGATGGCGCTCTGCGCCGTCAACGGAATGGTGTACGCCATAGAGAAGGAGGATCCCGCGGCAGACCTCATCGAGGTCAACAAGGTGAAGTTCAAGACTCCCAATCTCCAGGTCGTCAGGGGATTGGCGCCGGAGGCCATGGAGGATCTCCCCACACCGACCCATGCATTCATCGGAGGTTCCTCAGGGAACCTCAAGGACATCGTCCAGTGCCTTCTGGACAAGAACCCGAAGATCAGGATCGTGATCAATTCCGTCACGGTGGAGACCCTCGAGGAGACCACACAGGTCATCAGGGAATTCGACCTGGTGGAGGAGGACTTCACCTGCGTCAACGTATCCAAGGCGAGAAAGCTGGGCAGATACCACCTCATGACCGCCCAGAACCCCGTGTACATCGCAGTGGTGAGGGGAAGATGAGCCTTCCGAGGTTCCTGATCGGAGCCCCTGCCAGCGGCAGCGGGAAGACGCTCATCACCTGTGGGATACTGCAGGCACTCGTCAACCGCGGGATGAAGGTAGCATCGTTCAAATGCGGACCGGATTACATAGACCCGATGTTCCACAGCAGGGTCATCGGCACCAGATCCAAGAATCTGGATGCCTATTTCGTGGATGAGAACACGCTGAGATATCTCTTCTCAAGAACCGCGTCGGAAAACGACATATCGGTCATCGAAGGCGTCATGGGATTCTACGACGGCATAAGCGTGATGAGCACGGAGGCAAGCTCCCATGACGTGTCCAGAAAGCTTGAAGCACCCGTCGTCTTTCTTCTGAACAGCAAAGGTGCCAGCATATCGAATCTCGCAACGCTCAAGGGCTTCCTGGAGTTCAGGGAGAACAACATCAAGGGCGTCATATTCAACCAGATGTCGCAGAAGGTATTCGATACGATCAAACCGGAAGTGGAGAAGCTCGGCATCAAGGCCATAGGTTTTGTCCCGAAGGTCAGCCACTTGGTGCTGGAGAGCAGGCATCTCGGACTGGTGCTGCCGAACGAGATAGACGAACTGAAGGACAAGCTCAACCAGCTGGCGGACGTCCTCGAGGAATCCTTGGATATCGACATGCTGATAGAATTGGCAAACTCAGCGCCCGACCTCGACTGCACGGCGCCTGAAGTGAAGAGGATCGACAGGCCGGTGAAGATAGGTCTGGCACAGGACGATGTGTTCTGCTTCACATACGAGGACAACGTCGAGCTGATGAGGAGGATCGGAGCGGAGATAGTGGAGTTCTCTCCGCTGAACGACGATCACATCCCGGACGTGGACGCCATAGTTTTGTCCGGAGGATATCCGGAGCTCCATGCGGACCGCCTATGCTCCAATACATCCATGATGAAGGACATCCGCGACAAGATCGCCGGAGGAATGCCATGTCTGGCCGAATGCGGCGGATTCATGTATCTCCACGAGAGGCTGGAGGACCATGAGGGCAAGATGCACGAGGCCTGCGGCGTCATCAAGGGAGAGGTGAAGAACACCGGCAAGCTCTCCAGGTTCGGATACATCACCGTAACGTCCGAGGATCCGGATTCGATCCTTTCAGGCGGGCCTGTCAAAGGCCACGAGTTCCACTACTGGGACAGTGACAATTGCGGAGAATCGTGGAAAGCCTTGAAGACGAACGGGAAGGAATACAGATGCACCCATGAGGAAGACGGTCTAGTCGCAGGATACCCGCATCTGTACTTCTACTCCAACCCTGAGAGCCTGTACCTTTTCCTGACCAAGGTCAGGGATTACGCCGACAAGGCGGGACACTGAGCATCCAGATCAGAAGGTTCGCAGGATGACTCTATCTTGTCCTGGTGTTCCTTTTCCTATTACGCACGTGTAGGAATCTTTATATTAAGGTCCTGTATACGAGCGCTTACCCAAATGTCGGGAGAGTCAGAAATATGACAACAGCAAAGACGAACCCCCAGTTGGTCGCCACGATCGAGAATCTCAAGGCGATCACAAGGGACAACAACGCTGCTATCTGGCGAGACATCGCGCTTAGGCTCGAGAAACCCAAGAGGAACTGGGCCGAAGCGAATCTCAGCAAAATCGAGAGGTATGCCAAGGACGGAGAGACAATCGCCGTCCCCGGTAAAGTTCTCGCAGCAGGTAGCATCAGCAAGAAGGTAACAGTAGCCGCATACAGCTTCTCCGATGCTGCCGCGAAAGCAATCGTAGCCGCAGGCGGAAAGACGCTGTCCTTCGAGGATCTCGCAAAGGAGAACCCCAAGGGAACCGGCGTCAGGATCATGAGGTGATTATGATGGTTACAGTTATCGACGGAAGGAACCTCATTCACGGCAGGCTCGCAGCCATCGTCGCGAAGAGGATCATGAACGGCGAGGAGATCGTCGTCGTCAACGCAGAGGCCATCGTCATCACCGGAAAGAAGGAGAACACCTTCCAGGACTTCAAGGCGAAGGTCGACCGCGGAGACACAACCAAGAGGAAGGGACCATTCTACCCCCGCAGGGCAGATCTTCTCTTCAAGAGGTGCGTCAGAGGAATGATCCCCTGGACTTCCACCAGCGGAAGGGACGCTTACAGGAGGCTCCACGTATTCGTAGGAACCCCCAAGCAGTTCGAGGAATCCGAGAAGGAGAGGCCCGAGGGAGCAGTCAAGAAGATCGGCGGTTATTACACCACCCTGGGAGCCGTATCCAAATTCCTGGGTTCCAATGTGAGGTGATTACATGGTCGAGTGCGTCAACACAAGCGGAAAGAGGAAGACCGCAATCGCGAGGGCCGTTGTAAAGGCCGGTACCGGAAAGGTGACCATCAACAAGGTCCCTCTCGATGTCTTCACACCCGAGCTCGCAAGGCTCAAGATCGAGGAGCCCCTCGGTCTCGTACCCGAGAAGGCACAGAACGTCGACATCGCAGTCACCGTGAACGGTGGAGGAGTCATGGGTCAGGCAGCGGCCGCAAGGACCGCTATCGCCAGGGGACTCGTCCAGTTCTACAAGGACGATGAGCTCGAGGCCATCTTCAGGGAGTACGACAGGACCCTTATCATCAACGATGATAGGAGGAAGCTGCCGAAGAACCCGCAGGGACCTGGAGCACGTGCGAAGAAGCAGAAGTCATACCGTTGAAGTGATAGCATGATAATTCCAGTGAGATGTTTCACATGCGGAAAGGTCGTGGGCTCCGCCTACCCCGAGTACGCTAAGCGCATCAAGGCAGGCGAGAACCCCAAGGACGTCCTGGACGATCTTGGATTCGAGAGATACTGCTGCCGCAGGATGATCGTCTCCCATGCTGATCTGATCGGCGAGATTGCGCCTCTAGGATAAACAGTCATACCCACCCAGGCGGATGTCTGGGTGGGTCCTTAATCCAAACACATTTAAACAGAAACAGATTACCCCGATTCTGTCGGGCCCGTGGGGTAGCTTGGTATCCTTCGTGCTTGGGGTGCACGTAACTCCAGTTCAAATCTGGGCGGGCCCACTTATGTACCCCTAACTTCTGATTATCCACGGATGATGATTCTACAGCCATCAATGATTTTGAGTCATTTCTTTACCCGTAGCTTTGCCGGATCTGTTACGTCCGACGGCATATCAAAGGAATATCTGGCACATGCAGATTGCAAGCGGTTAGATCCTCGTGGGAGGTGTCGAATATCCGCATGAGTCCTGAGAAGGACGTCGGATTCCCGTCCAGCAGATATTGACAATCACTCCGATAATCGGTAGATGAACCAACATAGCCAGATCCACAAAAACAGAAAGGATACCAATCGTTCGATAATTCCGTTTCCCTCTAATCGCCTGTGCGCACGATTATATACAATCCAGAACATCGAACGCTTACCGTGAGTGAACATGACCGAGCTCATACTAGGTAAGGATGTATCGGCAGAGATCTACGCCGAACTCAGAAAAAGGATCGAGGACCTGAAGTCCAAAGGAACAGTTCCGGGACTTGCGGTCGTTCTTGTCGGAGACGATCCGGCATCCCAGGTTTATGTCAGGAAGAAGGGCGAGATGTGCGAAGAACTCGGAATGAAGTCCGTGACCGTCCGCATGCCTGCAGAGACCACCCAGGAGCAGCTCATGGCCAAAGTGGACGAGCTCAACAAGGATCCCAGCATACACGGATTCCTGGTCCAGCTTCCGTTGCCGAAGCATCTGGACGAGGAGGCGGTCATAAACGCCATCGATCCGAAGAAGGATGTGGACTGTTTCCATCCCAGCAATGTCGGGCGCGTCCTCATAGGAAATCCGGATTTCCTGCCAGCCACACCGGCCGGCGTACAGCAGATGCTGATCAGGTCAAACATAGATACGTCCGGGAAGCACGTAGTGGTCGTAGGAAGGAGCAACATCGTCGGCAAACCGATGGCCGCGATCATGGTCCAGAAAGGATTGGGTGCGGATTCCACCGTCACGATCGTGCACTCACGCACGAAGGACCTGCCGAGCATAACCAGGCAGGCCGACATACTCATCGTAGCAATAGGAAAGCCCCGTTTCATCACCGCAGACATGGTAAAGGAAGGCGCGGTCGTAATAGATGTGGGGACAAACAGGGTGGATGACCCGACCCATCCCAAGGGCAGCAGGCTCGTAGGGGATGTGGATTTCGACAACGTCAAGGATAAGACCTCAGCGATCTCCCCCGTACCGGGCGGAGTGGGCCCCATGACGATATGCATGCTCATGGCCAACGCGGTCAAGGCGGCCGAGAAGGCTTCGGAGGCGAGAGAATGATAAGAGAATGCGAGGAGCACGGATACTTCCGCAACGAGCGCTGCCCGTACTGCGGAGAGGAAGGCAAGTTCATAATGTCCGATTACGAAGTGGAGAAGATCGGAAGGACACTGGCCGGAATACTCAGGCACGGGAAGTACAACCTGAGGATGGATTCCCAGGGATACGTCTCGACCCGCGACGTGCTCGACAAGATCAAAGCGCTGAACCCCCGTATGGACTGGCTCAGGATAAGGCACCTGGAGGCCCTGGTCGACACCGACCCCAAGGGCAGGTACAACATATCCGCCGGCAAGATCAGGGCCACCTACGGCCACACGATCGAGCTGGATATCAAGCTGGACTGCGAGAACATACCCGAGGAGCTGTTCTTCCCCACCAACGAGGATGAGGTAGAAGGCCTTCTGGAGAACGGCATAATCCCCACGGACCGTTCGATGGTGCATCTTTCCAGGACATTCCAAGACGCGATGCGCGCCGGATTGGTCCACACCGAGGACCCCATCATCCTGGGCATCGACACCGATGTCTGCATGGACATGGGCTCGGACATCGGGAAGGCCGCACGCACAGTCTACCTGTGCAAATCCGTCCCCGCCGAAGCGATCTTCGTCGCCGACCCGGACGAGTACGAGTCGCAGGAAGACGAATGAGGTCTTTGCATGGTCCAGATACTCACACCCGAAGAGGTCCAGGCGAAATCCGGCAGGATGTTCTGCAAGCGTTTCCTGACGTTGGTCGACGAGAAGAACGGGAAGGCCCAGTTCGTGGAGACCTGTTCCTCGGTAGGGCCGGCGGAATGGGACGCGGTCAACAGGCGCCGTTCCGGAGGGCTGATCCAGTCGGTCAACCTGAAGTCGACCACTCTCTTCACCAACACTGTCCTGGGCGAGAAGGAGCCCAGGTTCGGAGCGGCCTCCGAGATGCTCGGGGCGATGGGCATCAGTTCGATCAAGATCGAGGGCGACGAGGTACGCACGACGTGGCACGGCATGGCCGGGGCATCTGTTGGGATAGGGGCATGCATGCCCGCATGTCCGGATGTCATCCGTACCGAGTACCCTGACGATTTCCAGATGGGCGGCGCGCATATCGCGACCGTCGACATCATAACGCCCAAGCTGGTCCGTGTCATCATCGGGATAGACGACACCGACACCAAGGAGAAGGGCGCGACATGGGTGGCCGGCCTGAAGATGGCTACGCAGTGCCCCGTTGGAAAATTCATAGAGCATAAGATCATCCAGCTCAATCCGAACGCACCCAACAAGACCACCAACTGCTGCGGTACGGCCGTATCGTTCGCGGTGAAGGAGTCGGAGATACCTGCGCTCATAGAGTATGCCGTCGACTACATCAGGAAGGAATCCTATTCCGAGGATGCGGTCCTGACGGTGTATCAGGGTCTGGATATCCCGAAGGAGCTGGCACAGTTCGGATGGGAATGCAAATCCGTTCTTTTCACGCCGGAGGATGCGATAAAGGTCGCCGGCGACACGGGCGTGCAGGTGATCTGTCTGAAAGGCGGGAACAAAGGAGTAATAGGCGCCGTCGCGGCCATAGGATGCTTCGACATGGGCGAGAAGGCTGCCGGAATCCCAGAGGATTTCGAGTGATCCGATGCCGCTTCCTCATATCGTCTCCGATGCCGCTTATTCGAAGTACGAGTCCCAGCTGAAGAAGGAAGTTATGGCATATCCGGTCCCTAACCATATCGGGATCATAATGGACGGCAACCGCAGGTACGCCCAAGAGGTCCTCAACGCATCGGCGGAGGAAGGCCACCTGATGGGCAGGGACAAGCTGGATGAGGTCATCCACTGGTGTCTCGACATCGGAGTGCGCCATCTCACGGTCTACGCATTCTCCACCGAGAATTTCAACCGCGACCCGGATGAGGTGGAGTACATCATGGAGATGATAGCGAAGTCCCTCCATGAATTCGCCGACAGCGAGGAGGTGCACCGTCTGCATGTCGGTGTCAAGCTTATCGGGGACAGGGAGATGCTCTCCGACGTCGTCCTCGAGGCCGTCGATTATGCCGAGGAAAAGACCAAGGGCTACACCGATCTGGTCGTCTACATGGCCATCGCCTACGGCGGACGCCAGGAGCTCACGAACGCAACTCGCCAGATCGCCTCCAAGGTGAAGTCGGGCGAGCTGGATGTGGATGACATAACCGAGGATCTGATCTCCTCATACATGTGGACGAGGGACACCCCGGACCCAGATCTTATACTGCGCACGTCAGGAGAGGTGAGGATCTCCAACTTCCTGCTGTGGCAGATGGCATATTCGGAACTGTATTTCACGGACGTTTACTGGCCCGGATTCAGGTTCATAGACCTGCTCAGGGCCGTGAGGACGTACCAGCAGAGGAAGAGACGCTACGGGGTTTGACATGGGCTCGGACATTATCTTCATGCATGCCCCGTCCGTGTACGACTTCCGTAAGAAACCCATATTCTACGGGCCGGTCAGCGATGTCATACCTTCGTCGCCGGTCTTCGAGATGTACCCGATAGGGTTCATGACGATATCCTCCCACCTGGAGGCTGCAGGATTCAAGACAAGGATCGTCAACATCGCCGTCCAGATGCTCAAGAGCGACAAGTTCGATGTGGAGAAGAAGATAAAGGGCCTTAATGCGAAGGTCTTCGCCATAGACCTGCACTGGATGCCCCATGCGCACGGTGCCATCGAGCTAGCCAAGATCGTGAAGAAGTATCACCCGGATGCGAAGGTGGAGTTCGGAGGACTGACATCCTCTTACTTCTACATGGAACTCATCCAGCGTCCGGAGATCGACCTGGTCATGAGAGGGGATACCACCGAGGTGCCCACGGTCATGATGATGGAGGCCATCGTCAAAGGGAAGGACCTCTCCGAGGTGCCCAACCTCACCTGGAAGGACAGCGACGGGCACATACACGAGAACCCCGTGACCTATTCGCTGGAATCCCTGGACGAGATATTGTTCGACTACGGCACCATGATCAAGAGCGTCATGAGGAACAGGGACATCTCCGGAGCGCTTCCGTGGTACGGATGGGACAAGCTCCCGCTCACATCGGTGTTCACCGTCAGAGGATGCTCGATAAACTGCGCCGAATGCGGAGGATCTCACTACGCCAACAAGAAGGTAGTGTGCAGGAACCGTCCCGCGTTCCGCAGCCCGGAGAAGCTGGCCGAGGACATGGCGAAGATCCAGTCCTATTTGGATACCCCGATATTCATCGTCGGCGACCTGCGTCAGCAGAGCATGGATTATGCCGACAGGTTCTTCAAGGCATGCAAGGAGCACCGCATCAAGAACCATGTCGTCATCGAACTGTTCAACGGGGCCACCCCGGAGTACTTCAAGAAGGTCGACGAGACCTTCGAGGGCGGATGGTCCATAGAGTTCTCGCCCGATTCCCATGACGAGAAGGTCCGCATGGCCCTGGGCAAGGGTTACACCAACGAGGCCATCGAGAAGACCTTGCCTGCGGCATTCCGCAACGGATGTAGCAGATTGGACCTCTTCTACATGAACGGTCTTCCTTACCAGGACAGGGAATCCGCGCTGTACAGCGTGGAATCCGCAGAAAGGCTGTGGGGGGCCGTCAATCGTGACGACGGTCTGTTCATCTACAATGCCCCCTTCGCACCTTTCGTCGATCCCGGCAGCAGGATCTTCGAGGAGCCGGAGAAATGGGGCTACAGGCTCCGTGCCCGCACCCTCGAGGACCACAGGAAGCTGCTAGACAACCCCTCGTGGAAGCACGTGCTCTCGTACGAGACCGATTGGATGACCAGGGACGACGTTGCAGAGGTCTCTTACGATGCTGCAATAGTGCTGGCACATAAGGAATTCGAGGCCGGGCGCATCGATAAAGAGGTCCTTGAGAACAGATGCGAAAGGACGGAGTTCGCCCGCGAACTGATGCATAAGGTCGACGAGATCGTGCTCATCGAGGATCGGGAGGAAAGGGAGAGGCGCCTTTGGGAGACCAAGGACGAAGGCACCCGTATGATGAACTCGACCATCGCCAACAAGAAGGATCTGGATTGGGATGCCGGATCCATTTGGTCCAATGCACCCCGCGTGGGCATCGGTCTGTTGAAATCGATACTCAGGGATTGAGCCTCTGTTAACAATCGTTTCGGCGTTCTCTGAGAAATAGCCAGATGTAAAAAAAAAAAAATACTAGCGGGCTGAGCCCGCTTGAAAGTTTCACTTCTTTCCGCTCATCTCGCGGGATCTTTCGATGGTCCCGTCGACGGCGGATGATATCGCGGAGCGCAGACCCATGTCCTCGAGGATCTTGACCCCGACGATGGTGGTCCCGCCCGGGGAACATACCTCGTCCCTGAGCTGGTCCGGGTGCTTTCCGGTCTCGAGAACCATCTTGGCGGATCCCAGCATGGACTGTGCGGCCAATTTGATGGCCTGGTCGCGCGGAATCCCGTTGAGGACGCCCGCATCGGCCATGGCGTCTATCACCATGTACATAAAAGCCGGAGAGCTTCCTGCGAGTCCCGTGATGGCATCCATCTGCGATTCGGGGATCTCTACTGCGAGGCCGATGGCGGACAGAATGCTGTCGATCTTCTTCTTGTCCTTCTCCGTGAGTCCCGGGCCGCATGTGTATCCCGTGGTACATTCCAAAACCATGCAGCAATGGTTGGGCATCGCCCTTACTTTTTTAGCATCTGGCACATAGGAATTCATCTTCTCCAGTGTGAGTCCTGCGACGATGCTCAGGAGGATCTTTCCCTTCCCGATGCACACCTTCTCCTCGGTGAACAGGGCGTCGACGCTCTTGGGTTTCACAGCGAGAACGATGAGGTCAGTCTTGTCCACGACATCGGCCGCCTTCTCGTACATCTTGACGCCGTAGGCCGCAGATATGCGGTCCCTTGTGCCCTCGCTCGGAGCACAGGCGATGATTTCGTCCTTTTTGAACACCCCTTTGGAGATCAGTCCGCCGATCATGGCCTCCGCCATCCGGCCGGCTCCGATGAATCCGATTTTAATGCTCATGGGACCATAATCGGCCTTTCAGATACAAAAAATGTGGTCAGCAAGTATATCCGCCGTCTATTATAGGGGCGCGGGCGTGCTTATCTTTATGTAGTAACAAATAATCCAAGGCACCAATGTTACTAATCATGTATTACATGCCGTTGGCCTTTGTGGCGTTATTGACGTTCGCATTCGCCCCGCTAGCATGGCTGGTTTCTAGGTTCTTGAGGCCTGAAAAACCCACTGAGTGGATGGAGCAGACCTACGAGTGCGGATCGGAACCGATAGGAGATGCACATGTGCAGTTCAGATTCCAGTACTACACATTTGCACTGATCTTCGTGGTCTTTGATTTGGTGGCAACATTCCTGCTTATGTGGGCAATCGCATACGCTGGCTTGTCGCCGACAGCTCAGCTCATGATGATCCTGTTCTTCGGTATCATGGTCCTCGGAGTCGCATACTCGCTCAAAAAGGAGGCAGAAGTATGGATATGAGCCTATACCCCCATGCTGTAGCAATGAGTGCTGATGAGTTCATGACATGGTCGGACGCGATCATCAATGACCTCCTGAGCACCGGAACGAAGAAGACAGTCGATCAGTTGACAGGACCCATATGGGCTTGGGGTATGAAGAACTCCATGCACCCTCTGCACTGGGGACTGGCATGCTGCGCTCTGGAGATGGCAGCGGCTTCCGCTCCCAGGTATGATGCAGAGCGTTACGGTATGATCTACCGTTCATCACCCAGGCAGACCGATATCCTTCTGGTCAACGGCTGGATCTCCAAGAAGATCCGTCCCGACCTCAGGCGTCTGTACGAGATGATCCCCAACCCCAAGTGGGTCGTCGCCATGGGAGAGTGCGCCATTTCGGGCGGACCCTGGTACGATTCATACAACTGTGTTCAGGGACTTGACCAGATCGTCCCCGTCGACGTGTACATCCCCGGATGTCCTGCACGTCCCGACGCGATGATCGACGGATTCATGCTCCTTCAGAAGAAGATCGAGAATTACTTCCGCAGAGGAAACTTCATGGTGGACTGAATATGGCAGAAGTTTATCAGAGTCCTACAGTCGAGGAGATCCAATCCATCCTCAAATCTGAGTTCCCTGAGGTCGAGATCCTCGAGACCAAGGAGCGCAGGGTGAAGGCGAAATGCCCCAGGGAGAAGTCCCACGAGGTCTGCCAGTTCATCCATGACAATTTGACATTCGAGCACTGCTCCGTAGTGACCGCAGTGGACTACGTCGACCACCTGATGATCGTGTACCTGCTGTCCAACTACTACAACGGTGTCATGATCGACCTCGATGTGGACGTCCCGGACGAGGACCTTCACATCGATTCAGTGACCGACATCTGGCAGGGTGCCAACTGGCACGAGAGGGAGACTTGGGAGCTCTTCGGTGTCGTATTCGACAACCACCCGAGGCTCGAAAGGCTGCTCACGCCCAAGACATACGAGTTCTTCCCCTTCAGGAAGTCCTACAAGATGAGGAGCCAGGAGTGAGTAATATGGCAGATTCACTAGTACCAGTTTTGGAAGCTCAGGAGAAGATGGACACCGACAAGATGTGGGTCATCTGGGGACCTCAGCACCCCTTCTCCCACGGTCTGTGGACACTCAAGCTCCAGATCGACGGAGAGTTCTGCATCGATGCGGACCCCATAGTCGGATACCTTCACCGCGGATGGGAGAAGGAGACCGAGAACAGGGATTACGCAAGGATCATCCCGATGACGGACCGTCTCTGCTACTGCGCTTCGATGACATATTCTCACCTCTACTGTATGACGGTCGAGAAAGCTCTCGGAATCGATATTCCCGAGAAGGCAAAATACATAAGGATAGTGGCGGACGAGATCTGCCGTATCCAGTCGCACCTGATGTGGCTCGCAGCGGTCGGTACCGACATGGGTAACCTGACCGTCTTCCTGTGGGCTATGAGGGAGAGGGAGTACTTCCTCGATCTCAACGTCAAGCTCTGCGGTGCCAGGATGACCACAAACTACCCGCGTATCGGAGGTGTGAGGAATGACACCACCGAGCTGTTCGACAGGGATGTCATCAGGGCCGTGGACCGCTTCGAGAAAGCGATGTGGGACATCATCTACCTGATCGACGATTCATCCGTTTTCGTATCCAGGATGAGGAAGATCAGCTACCTGACACGCGAGCAGTGCGCCAACATGGGTCTTACCGGACCCGCGATGAGGGGATGCGGTGTCGACTTCGACATACGCCGTGACGACCCCTATGACAATTACGATAAGGTCGACTTCGAGGTCCCTGTCCTGAACAAGGAGTCGAAAGTCGGAGACTGCTACGACAGGTACATGATCCGTATCGAGGAGATGTTCCAGTCATGCGATATCATAAGGCAGGCAGTCGACAAGATCAAGGCGATCGGAAAGAACGCGCCGTACAGGATCAAGACCCCCACAAAGGTCCCCGCCGGAACAACATTCGGAAGGCTCGAGGATCCCCGTGGAGAATCGATCATGTACCTGGCGTCCGACGGAACAGACAAGCCCTACAGGCTCAAGGTCCGCAGTCCGATCTTCACGAACGTATCATGCTCCAAGGCAATGTGTAAAGGCGTAAGGATCGCCGATGTGCCGGCAGTGCTGGCACAGATAGACATGTGTCTCGGAGAGACAGACAGGTGAGCAGATGACGGAGTATTCTTCATTATTGTCATGGATCAATTTCGCCGACCCATATGCGAACCCCTACACACCCTTCCTGACGGATAACCTGCCCTACAACATCTGTTACGGACTGTGGGAGATCATCGGCGGATTCATCGCCTGGCTGATCAACTTGCTGTTCCCCAACAACGTTGTATCGACATGGCTTCTCGACGAGAGGGTCATGGTGGCATTCGCGCTGGTCCTGTTCATGTTGGTGATCTTCATCGTCGCCTTCGTGATAGTCCTGCTCAATCTGTGGATGGAGCGTAAGGTCCTCGGAAGGCTGATGGACAGGCGCGGAACAATGATCGGAATGAAGGGATTCCTTCAGTGCGTCGCAGACGGTCTGAAGACCTTCATGAAAGAGAACACAATCCCCTCAAAGGTCGACAAGATGACCTACATGTGGTGTGTTTCCCTTATCGTCGGACTCTCGTGTCTGGTCGCTTGTATGGTTCCCCTGTCCAACAGGTGGTACGTCGTCAACTACGACACAGGTCTTTTGATCATCATGGCGTTCTACGCCCTTGCCCCGTTCTTCATCCTGGTTTCCGGATGGGCTCAGAACAACAAGTACTCCCTTATCGGAGGACTGAGGGCAGCCGAGTTGATGATCTCATACGAGGTCCCGATGCTCATCATCATCGCTACCGTTTCCCTGCTCGCCGGAAGTTTCAACATCGGCGACATCGTCAACCTGCAGAGCGAGATCTGGCTCATCATCCCGATGTGTCTCGGTTTCATCGTCTTCTTCTTCTGCGCGATCGCAGAGTGTGAGAGGCCGCCTTTCGATATCGCAGAGGCAGAGACCGAGCTGGTCGAGGGATGGCAGACCGAGTACGCAGGAATGAAGTGGGGACTTATCATGCTTGCAGATTACCTCAGGGGATCCGTTTCCTGCGGTATGGTCGCAATCATGTTCCTCGGAGGATGGACCATCCCCTTCATCGGCGGAACAGCTCTCCCTGAGATCGTGTTCCTGATCAAGGCATGGTTCGTGTTCTTCCTGATGATCATCGTGAGAGGAGCCATCGCCCGTGTGAGGCCCGACCAGATCCTGAACTTGGGATGGAAGGTCTTCATGCCTCTGGCGGTGTTCAACCTCGCAATCGCTGTATTACTTAAGATGGGAGGCTTCTACTGATGGCAATGAAATATCTTGACAAGTATCCTAAGAACCTCGCAAAGAGCCTTTGGATAATGAAGCCTGTCTGGACAGCGTTCAAACTCTTCTGCAAGACCGTAGTCCACAGACCGGTCACAGTCCTGTATCCCTACGAGAAGGAATGGATCCCGGAGAACTACCGCGGACGTCCCGGACTCAGGTTCGACAGATGCGTAGGATGCGGAATGTGCGCACGCATGTGCGTCACACAGGCCATCAAGCTCATCGAGGTCGATGACGACAATGGCAACAAGGTAATGAGGCCCCAGGTCAACATCGGAAGGTGCGCTTTCTGCGGTTACTGCGCAGAGTACTGCCCCGTAGATGCAATGACCGTGACACCGATTTACGAGCTGGCAGAGTACACAAGGTACGACCTGCTCTACGGACCCAGGAGGCTTCACTACGAGAACACGACCCCCGGAATGGAGGTCAAGCTGGAGGTCACCCTGCCCTCAGATATCGAGAACGGCAACCCCGAGAGGCGTGTGCACATCTTCGATGTCGACAAGCCGGAGCTCGACGACAGCAAATGTATCGGATGCAAGAAGTGTTCCAAGGTCTGCCCCGTCGAGGCCATCACAATGGTCGAGAAGGGCGTCAACGACAAGGGAAGGCCCATCGTGCGTCCGGAATTCGATAATGCTAAGTGTATCTCATGCAAGAACTGCGTGGAGGCATGCCCTAAGGATGCACTGGAAATTAAGGAGGTGCTCTGATGGGAGCCATTTGGGATGCCATAGTGTGGGTATGGAACGGTCTCTGCGACTTCGGAGGTTACACACTCGCTAACCTCGATCTCGTGGCGTTCCTCATTCTCGCGGCCGTGACGATTTTGGCAGCACTATACGTCGTACACGACAAGGAGGTCATGCACAGCGCGTTCTATCTCGCTCTCGTGTTCTTCTGCGTCGGACTCTTCTACTTCTTCCTTGAAGCGGAGTTCATCGGAGTAATCCAGATGCTGGTGTACGTAGGTGCGATCACAATCCTGTTCGCGTTCAGCGTTATGCTAACTAGAAGATACATTGTAACTAAGGAGGATGATTCCGATGAGTAAGAGAAGCTCAAAGGGAATGATCGTGGCAGGACTCCTGCTGGTCGTGCTGGTCGGTGCTATCGTGACCGCCAACTTCCAGCCCGAGTACGATTCCCCCCAGGGTCTGCCTACAGTCGTCAACGGACATGATGAAGCAGTAAACATCTACGATGCCGACGGAGACCTCAAGGAGAACAGCCTCTCCTATGTGATATTCGAGAACTACGGATTCGTCCTGATCCCGCTGGCAGTTCTTATGTTCGGCGCGATGGTGGGCGGAGTCGTCATCTCCAAAGAGGAGGTAGAAGAATGATTCCGATGGAGTTTTTCCTCGTCCTTGCAGCAATTCTCTTCTGCATCGGGGCATACGGTGTCCTGACAAAGAGCAATGCGATCGTCGTCCTGATGTGTATCGAGCTTATGCTCAACGCAGCCAACATGAACTTCGTCGTGTTCGGCGCATACAACTACGACATCATCGGACAGGCATTCGTCATAATGTCCATCTCGGTCGCAGCCGCAGAGGTCGCAGTAGGAATCGCTATCCTGCTCAACGCATACAAGATCAGAAAGACAACGGAGCTCAATGATTCCGAGCTCACAACCATGAGGTGGTAAGATGATCGCAGAATTCACTTGGCTGGTCCCCTTCATCCCCATGATGTGCTTCCTGATCATAGGAATCGTCGGTATGAAGACCCCCGAGAAGGGAGGTTACATCGCAATAGCCGGAGCACTGGCAGCATTCCTGATCGCACTCGCGATCTCGTTCGAATACCTGACAGGCCCCGAGTTCGCGGCCGGCGAGCCCATCACAAACTCGATCCGCTGGTTCGCCATCGGAGACTTCGAGCTCAACTTGGGATACTACGTCGACGGACTGACATGCGCAATGATGCTGTTCTCGTCCTTCATCTCCACGCTGATCTTCATCTACTCGATAGGATACATGCACGCTGAAGGAAACAGGAAGAACAGGTACTATGCCGAAGTCTCTCTGTTCCTTACCGGAATGCTCGGACTGATCGTATCAAGCAACTTCCTGGAGCTCTTCATCTTCTGGGAGGTCATGGGACTTTGTTCCTACCTGCTGATCGGATTCTGGTCCTTCAGGCACAACGACGGAGACGCAGCATCCGCAAACGCCGCATCCGCGGCAAAGAAGGCTTTCCTGGTAACACGTATGGGAGATGTCTGCCTCATGGGTGGACTGTTCATCTTCCTCGACCTGTTCCACAGCCTCGACTACACTGAACTCTTCGCAAACGCGCAGGCTGTCGCAGCGGCCAACCCTGACCTCATGACCCTCGGTCTCCTCCTCATGTTCGGAGGAGTCATCGGTAAGAGCGCTCAGTTCCCCCTGCACGACTGGCTGCCCGATGCGATGGCCGGTCCTACGACCGTTTCATCTTTGATCCACGCAGCAACAATGGTTAAGGCCGGAGTGTACCTCGTCGCGAGGGCATTCCCCCTGTACATCATGGACGGAAACGTCATGCTGTTCGTCGGAATCATCGGAGGCTTAACCGCCTTCATCGCCGCCACAATGGCGCTCAACAACATGAACATCAAGAAGGTCCTTGCATACTCCACCGTCTCACAGCTCGGATACATGATCCTGGCTCTCGGAGCGGGAGGATACCTCTGGGCAAACGGATACCACGAGCTCGGAGCACTCGGATTCTTCGCAGGATGCTTCCACATGATCAACCACGCCTTCTTCAAGGCTCTCCTGTTCATGGGCTCCGGTTCCGTCATCCATGCATGCGGAACAGAGGACATGACCCTGATGGGCGGACTCCTGAAGAAGATGAAGATTACAGGATTCACGATGCTGTTCGGATGTCTGTCCATCGCAGGAATCCCGATCTTCAGCGGATTCTGGTCCAAGGATCTCGTCATCGATACCGCATTCGCGGCATTCGAGGAGGGATCCGGAGACGCAGCAACCTGGTTCCTGGTCCTGTGGATCCTCGCGGTCATCACAGCATTCATGACGGCATTCTACATGTTCCGCATGTGGTTCATGACCTTCATGGGCGAGCCCCGCGAGAACGCACTGCACTGCCACGGCGAGTCACCCAAGACGATGACCACGCCTTTGATCATCCTCGCAGTCTTCGCACTCATCAGCGGACTCTTCATGTTCTTCGGACTCGGGGACATGCTCGCATTCCACGGAGTGGTCGTCGACGGAGTGGAAGAGGCAATCAAGCTGTTCACCAACCCCTACACCTACCTGACCCTCGGTCTTGCAGTGGTCGGTATCGCAATCGCCTTCATGATGTACGTCAAGAAGACGATCAATCCCGGAAAGTTCAACAAGGACGGAGAATCCTGGCTCTACAAGGCACTCACCAAGAGATGGTGGTTCCCCGATATGTACAACCAGATCTCCTGGAAACTCGGATACGGAGTGGCAAAGGGAGTCAACTACATCGACAGGCAGGTCGTCGACGGTACAGTCAACGGTCTGTCCAGCGCCGTCGTAGGCGGAGGAGATGTCATGAGCAAGGTCCAGACCGGACACGTTCAGGACTACTCCTCGATCGTATTGTTCGGTGTCTCCGTGCTCTGCGTCCTGTTCCTTGTTATCGCCATCGTCCTGGGAGGGATAACACTATGAGCTTTATCCTGTCAAGTCTGATCATCATCCCCCTGATCGGTGCCATCATAGCACTGGCAATGGGCGGATCCAGAGAGAACTATTCGAAGTTCGTTGCGATCGGATTCTCCGCGGTCACACTCGTGATCGCATTGCTCATCCTCTTGGGAATCTTCGGTGATTTCGAATCCCTCGACGAGAGCTTCGAGTGGATCCACAACAGCACGTTCATCATGAACTACGCCCTGACCATCGACGGTCTCAGCGTCCTGATGGTGTTCCTGACAGCACTCCTGGTGCTGCTGGTCAACATCTTCTCGATGGACGAGCACAGGGAGAACAACAACTACTTCTACGCCCTGATCATGGCAATGGAAGTCGGTCTGATGGGAGTCTACCTCGCATGCGACTACTTCCTGTTCTACATCATGTGGGAGATCACTCTCATACCGATGTACTTCATGATCTCATGGTACGGAGGACCCCGCAGGCACTACTCTGCGATCAAGTTCTTCATCTATACACACGTAGCATCGCTGGTCATGCTGATCGGATTCTTCGTGCTCGGATACGAGTCCGTTGCAGAGGGTCCCGTCAACTTCTCCTTCGATGCGATCAAGGAAGGTATCGTGGCAGCCGGTCTGGAGATCCAGTCACTCATCTTCGTGATGCTCTTCTTCGGATTCATGGTCAAGATGCCTGCAGTACCGTTCCACACATGGCTTCCCGACGCGCACACCGAGGCACCTACCGAGGGATCAGTCCTTCTGGCCGGTGTCATGCTTAAGATGGGATCCTACGGTATCATCCGTATCTGTATCGAGGCCCTGCCCGACGCAGCCCATTACTGGCAGTGGGTCATCATCGCAATCGCGATCCTGTCCATCATCTACGGTGCGTACGGATGTATCGCACAGACCGACCTGAAGAAGATGGTCGCATTCTCGTCCATCAGCCACATGGGAATGGTCATGCTCGGTATCGGATGTCTGTCCGAGGCCGGAATAACATTCGCAGTCTTCCAGATGTTCGCACACGGACTCATCACGGCTATGCTGTTCATGGTCTGCGGTATGACCGGACACAAGGTAGGAACCAGAGAGATCCCCCTCTTGGGAGGACTCGCAGGAAGGATGCCCATCTACGCGACATTCATGATGATCGCATTCATGGCATCCCTCGGATTGCCCGGACTTGTCGGATTCTGGGGAGAGTTCCCTGTCATCTTCGCGTTCTACGAGTTCATCCTCGCGAACAACGTGATATGGATGCTCCTGTTCTGTATGCTGTCCCTCATGCTGACCGCAGGATACTACCTGTGGGCAATGCAGAGGACACTGTTCGGACCCGAGACGACAAAGATCGATCTCTCAACTGCACACGATGTCGGACACTTCGAGTTCGCAGTCCTGCTCGTGCTGTCTATCCTCGTCGCATTCTTCGGAGTGTGGCCCGATGCAGCCCTTCAGTTCCTCGAGCCTTATGCGTCCGCTCTGGTGGGGGTGATTTGAAATGGTAGCCGAGATAATCACATCAATATTCGGAAGTTACACGCCCCTGGCAGTGCTGATCGTGCTGATATTGGGTGCACTGATCATGCCCGGTATCCAGATGTTCGGAAAGAGGCATCTGGCGACATGGGCCGTCGCCCTGGTATTGGTATTGATCGCAATGGCGATTGACATATGCCTGCTTGTCGACAGCTACATCGGTACAGCGCTCAATATCGTCATTTGGGATCCCTACACATCATTGATGTCACTGCTGTTCCTGGTAGTTCTGTTCCTTGTAGTGCTTGTATCGCACTCGAGCACAGAGACCACCAAGAGCCACAGCGGAGCATACTATGCACTGCTCTTCGCAGCAGCGACCGGTATGGTCTTCGTCACCACACAGACGGATCTCCTGACGATCTTCGTCGGAGTCGAGCTTACCAGTATCTCCTCATATGCGCTCGTCGCACTGAAGAGGAGGGATGGAAGGGCCGCAGAGGCAGCCGTGAAATACGCCATCATCGGCGGTATGTCCACAGCACTCACTCTCTACGGTATCTCCATGGTATACGGTATGGCCGGTTCCACGCAGATCGGGGCCATCGCAGATTACATCAGGATGACAACGGAGTTCAGCTGGGCATTCGGAGTCGGTATCATCGCAATGATCGCCGGTTACGGATTCAAGATCGCAGCTGTACCGTTCCACATGTGGGCACCCGATGTGTACGAGGGAGCAGCAACCCCCGTCTCCATGTTCCTGGCAACAGGATCCAAGAAGATGGGTCTTGCAGTGTTCATGCAGGTCTTCCTCATGATGTTCGTGTACGCCGATGTGTTCGGACAGATGTACGGGGAGGTCTCCCAGTACACCTTTGCCATCATCGCAGCGGTCACAATGACCGTCGGAAACGTCGTGGCAATCGCACAGGGCAACATCAAGAGAATGCTCGCATACTCGTCAATCGCCCAGGCAGGATACATCCTGATCATGATGGCGGTCATGACACCGGAAGCAGCATCGGCAGGTCTGTTCCACATGTTCACCCACGTGTTCATGAAGGGAGGAGCATTCCTTATCGTCGGTGCACTCATCTGTGCAGGAATCGGAGAGAAGATCACGGATTACAAGGGACTCGCAAAGAGAGCCCCCTTCCTTGCAGCGGCAATGATGATCTTCCTGTTCTCATTGGCAGGAATACCCCCGCTGGCAGGATTCACATCCAAGTTCTTCCTGTTCGCTTCCGCAGTCGGAGTACCCGGAGCATCTTCCGGAGAGTTCGTATGGCTTGCATTCATCGCAATCCTGAACTCTGCTATCTCACTGTACTACTACGCAAGAGTGGTCAAGGCCATGTACATCGAGAAGGGAACCAGCACCGAGAAGATCAAGATCCCCAAGGCATTCCTTATTGCCATCGTGATCTGTCTCGTATTCGTGGTCCTGCTCGGAGTATATCCCGACCTCATCTACAACTACTGTGAATTGGCAATCGGCATCTGAATAACATTTAATCAAACCCTTTACTTCCCGCCTTCGTGACCCGAAGGCAGGAAGGATTTTTCTCAATAACTGTAACTGAATCCAATCATGCCGGTTATTGGGAAGTATTTTCAAAATGGATGGAAAAGCTCGCCTTCCAAGCAAAAAGAGCGAAAGGACTGGAAGGTCCAGAGGCATCGGGGCATCGACAAAACATTAAGTACGTCCGTCCGATATCAAACCGATGGCTGATAGCTGGCATTCCGTTGTTGATAAGGAATTGGCCTCCGTCGACTCATTGATGAGGTCGGAGGTGAGATCCGCATATCCAGAATTGAACGAGATGTGCGAGGACATGTTCAGAGCTGGCCATCACGAGAGCAGGGTTTCGTTGTGCGCCCTGTCCTATTATCTGAGCGGCGGCAAGGATGTGGATATCGTCGTGCCCACCGCAGCATGCTTCGAGGCCGTATTCGACGGTCTGAACCTTCATGACAGGATAGATTCCTCGGGCAGCGTCGTCGGGGCCAAGAAGAAGCTCTTCTCCAAGGGCACATCGACGACCAAGGTCATCGTGGCAGGCGATTTCATGTACGTCATGGGATTCCGTCTGGCCTATTCCCGCGTTCCGAAGGTCGTCCCATACCTCATGAGGGCGTCAGCATCCATCACCGATGCCATATTCGCCATTGTGAACAGAGCGCATGACCCGTCCATAACCGAGGATGAATGCAGGGCCATCATGGAGAAGAAGAGCATCATCGAGCAGTGCGTAATAATGGAATGTGCCGCAGAGCAGGCCGGAGCATCCGAGGAAACGATCCGCACCATGTCTGAGTGCGGTTCCCTTCTGGGTGCCGTCATGCAGATCCGTTACGATCTGGAGGACCTCATAGGGCCTAAAGGACAAAGAGCCAGCATGAACACGATGATTGCCGGCTATCCGACTCTCCCCATCTACTATGCGATGCAGGATCCGGATGCGGGACAGAAGATCAAGGATATCTTTTCCAAGAAGGATCCGTCGATAAAGGATCTGATCCAGGTCGCCGAGCTCATCAAGAGCACAGATTCATTTTCCAAATGCAGGGCGATCATCAATGATTCCCTGGACAGACTGAGAGAGATAGTTTACGGTATGAAAGATTCCGAATACAGAGCGGCGCTGCTCAGTTTCGCCGACGATCTGGCACAGTGATAAGATGGACAGTGTGGACATCCTTGTGGTCGGTTCGGGACCTGCCGGGAGCGTAGCGGCAAGATATGCAGCGGAATCCGGCGCATCCGTCATGATTCTAGAGAGGCGCCCGGAAGTGGGTGTCCCGGTCAGATGCGGAGAGTTCATGCCCTCGAACGAGGAGATCCAGAGCATGTTCCCCAGGCTCACGGACATGGAGGCACTTTTCGATATTCCTCAGGAGCTTCGCTGTCTGGAAACCTATGGTATCGATCTCATCGACCCGGCGAACAAGCATACCATGCTCGATTTCAATGGATATACCACCGACAGGGACAGGTTCGACAAGTATCTCGCAGGACTGGCCCAGGAGGCCGGCGCAGAGATCAGATTCAATCAGGCATTCCAGGGCATAAAGGATGGTCTGGCACAGACCAGCGGAGGCGAGATCGGATACAAGGTCCTGATCGGAGCTGACGGTCCCGGATCCATCGTCGCACAGTCCGTCGGGCTCAAGAGGAACAGGAACCCTTACCCTGCGGTCACCGCACAGGTCAAAGGGGAATTCGAGCCCTACACCCAGATGTTCTTCGGAGGCATAGCGCCCGGAGCTTACGGTTGGATAATCCCGAAGGATGGACGTGCCAACGTAGGAGTCGGAATATCGCCTAAGTTCTCAGAAGGGGACCTCAGGGCATACTTCAACAAGTTCATGGAGAGGAACGGGTTCAAGGCCGAGACCAAGATCTACGGCAAGTACGTTCCAAGCGAGGGTCCGATCCCCAAGACGGTCTCCGGCAACGCTATGGTCGTCGGAGATGCCGCAGGACAGGTCATATCGGTCAACGGAGGAGGAATCCCTCTTGCGATGATCGCCGGACGCATATGCGGACGCGTGGCGGCAGAGAATGTCAAGGGAGGAAGCTCTCTGGAGAATTACGAGACGCAGTGGAGGGACATCATGGAGAAGCCCCTTAGGATGGCCGCATTCAACAAGAAGCTGGCCGATACCTTCGCATTCAGATCCGATACCACCACTAAGATGTGCATGAGCATCCTCGGAAAGCGCAGGATGGGCAACCTCATCAGATGCAAGCGCATCTTCCCCTGATCATCCTTCAGATCAGTCGGAGTATCTGGGCGATTCTGCAGGCACCACCATCGGAAGGCCTTTGTGCTCTATGACCTCCGCGTCCATGTTGTAGACCTCTTTGATGAGTTCCGGCGTAATGACCTCTGTGCCTCCGAAGGCCGCTACCTTCCCTTTCGAGAGGAATAGGAACGAGTCGGAGTAATGCACGGCCAGATTGATGTCGTGCATGGTCATGATGGTGCACATGTCACGGGACCTGACGGCCTCGGAGATCATCTTCATGGTGGTATGCTGGTTCGCGATATCCAGATTGTTGGAGGGCTCGTCGAGTATCAGGACCGACGGCTCCTGTACGATGGCCCTTGCGATCTGGGCCTTCTGGAATTCTCCGCCCGATATGCGGTCGACGTATTTGAGTGCGAGATCGTTCATTCCCAAGGCGTCGATGATATCGCTGACCTTGTCCAAATCTTCCTTTCTGGCACTCCAGTCGATGTATGGCTTCCTGCCCAGCAGGATGGTGTCGAAGACGGTCATCATGGATGCCTGCGCAGACTGCGGGACGAAGGCGATGTTCCTCGCCATCTCGCGTCCGTGGAGCTCCGATACGTCGTGTCCGTTCACCTCTATCCTTCCGGACGACGGTTTGTGGAGACCGCATATGCACTTCAGCATGGTGGTCTTTCCGGTACCGTTCGGTCCCAGGATGGAGATGATCTTGTTGTCCTCGGACGAGAACGAGATTCCCTTCAGGACCTCTTCCCTGCCGTAGGAGAAGTGGAGATCTTCGATCGTAAGCGTTTTCTCCGCCCCCTGAGAAGTATTAGGATGAATAACGGACCGCCTATCGCGGAGGTTATGATTCCCACAGGTATGACCGTGTAGAACGCATAGGATCCTACGATATATGCCAGCAGAAGGACCAATGCACCTATGAGCATGGATCCGGGCAGGACGTAACGGTTGTCGTTACCGATCAGGCGCTTGACTATGTGCGGACCTATCAGTCCGATGAATCCGATGATTCCCATGAATGATACCACGAACGCGGTGAGCAGGGCGGACATTACCAGTCCCACCAGACGCGTCCTGTTGACGTTGGTACCGAGGCTGCGCGCGACATCCTCGCCGGATTCTATGGCGTTGTAATCCCAGCGTTTCCAGAAGAAGTACGCCGCCACTATTATCAGGACCACACCCAGTAATTCAAGGTTGCCCCAGCTGATCTTGCTGAGGCTTCCGAACTGCCAGAAGACGATGGCCGATAGGGCGACATCGCTGGCCATGTACTGGAGGAATGCCAGTCCAGCGGAGAAGATCGAGCTTATGGCCAGTCCGGCCAGGACTATGGATTCCGGTGTGCACTCGGTGAGTTTCACCAGAAGGAGCATGACCCCTGTCGCCAGCATGGCGAAGAGGAATGCCATCAATGTTACGATGACGGGATTAGTGACGTTGGTGTAGGCCGCTGTCTGACCTACGATGATCCCTCCGTCGAGGAAAAGTATCCCCAGGGCCGCTCCGAACGCGGATGCGTTGGACAGACCCAGGGTAAAGGGGGATGCGAGGGGGTTGCGGAGGATGCTCTGCATCACACAACCCGCGCATCCTAGTGCGGCTCCTGCGACTATGGCGGCCAGGATCATCCTGAAACGGAGATCCCAGACCACCGTGCTGTTCCAGGAGTCGTCCGGATGGATGAGGTACTTGATTATATCGAAATAGCTCAGATTGGTGGATCCGATGTGGATCGTGATCACTGACAGGATGAATAGCAACACGGCTATGCCGGCAAGGAATAGCACCTTCCTCCTGGCATACTTGATGTAGCCTTCCGTCGCTGTCTGTTTCCCTTCTGGGCCAGGCGTTACTTCCCTCATCATCCGATCACGTTCAGGCGGCCGCGAAGCTGTAGACTCCGTCCTTCTCTGTGATTACGACCTCGGCGAGGAGAGGGAACTCTACGTTGTTGTCTGCGGACTTGCCCTCGAAGAATGTGATCATCTTCGAGTAGACGTCCGTTCCGTGGCTTCCGTAGAAGACCTTGAAGATGTTCTCGATCTTTTCGACGACCTGATTTTGGGTGAGCGTTCCGAACAGCAGGTACTCGATATAGTAGGCGCTGGCCAGAGCGCAGTCGTAGTTGATCGAGTCCCATACGATGGGAACGGTGACGAACATAGCGACGTCGTTCAGCGGATCGTCATCGTTGTTGAGTCCGTAGAAGTACTTCAGGAAGTTCTGCGAATCGATCTCCTTGACCTTGTCGGAGGATGAGGGATCGATGACGATCATATCCACGTCAACGACGGCTTTGTTGGCGAGGTCCTCGACGTTGATGGTCACCCTTGAATCGGTGGATCCGCCCTTGTACGCGTTGTTGGCTCCGATGAGCTTGAACGGCAGGTACGTGGGGAATGTCGTGTTCAGGGTGTTGCTTCCGGAGATGGTGACTCCTGCGACGTAGACGTTGACGTCGGACTGTCCCTTCAGGCTGCGGATGTCGTCCATGATTCCCTCGATGCCGGAGATGACCTCTTTGGCCCTCTTGGCCTCGTTAACCATGTTTCCGACGAGCTCGATGTTGAACTTCAGAGTCGCCTCGAGCTTGTTGTTGTCATCCCACATGGTCGCCATGGTCTGGTTGTGGAGGACGACGACCGTGCATGCCTTCGCAAGGATGTCGACGTTGTCCTTGTAGTTGGAGTATACATTGTTACCTACAATGACGAGGCTGGGCTTCAGCTGGGCAATCTTGTCCACTGTAGCGCTCTCAAGCTTGTTATCGTCATGATAGGATGTGAGCTGGTCGTAGGGCCATGCGTAGGAGTATCCCCTTCCGTTCTTCTTGTCGGTCACGTCTCCCTTGTCACACTCGATGACCTTGGAGGCAGACTCGAACATGGACAGGATTCTGAGGGGTCCGATACTTCCGATGGCTACAATTCCGTTGTCGAGGTTCTCGGGGGCGACGACCTCTCTGCCGACTGCGTCGGTGAAGGTCTCTCCTCCCGTTCCCTTCTCTTCCGTGCCGCCCTGGCCGAGAGCCAGATAGACTCCCACCGCTACGACGGCTATGATTGCGATAGCTACTACCGCTATGACCTTTTGGTTCATGGTGGTAACAAATTCCACCTTGTAGATAAAGTTAAGCATAAAAAATCTAAAATCGTGTTACTACTCGCAATCGTGTTTATATTTTGACTATCGATGCAGTGTTATGGACGATACAATTTGGCAGCGCTGTCAAGATTTCCACGGACATGGATGCCCCGGTCTTGCTACTGGATGCAGGGCCGCGGTGGAAGCCTGCGTATTCTTCGGAATACCTCTGGAGAAGGCAGAGGACGAGGAACTGGTCTGCGTGACGGAGAACGATGCCTGCGGAATAGATGCTATACAGTGCCTGTTATCCTGCACATTGGGTAAGGGCAACATGATCATGCGCCTCCGCGGGAAGCACGCCTTCAGCTTCTTCGACAGGAGGACGGGCAAGAAGGTCCGTATGGTTGCGAAACCGTTGGACAGGAGCAAGTCCCGCGAGGAGCTCATCGACTTCATCCTCAATGCGCCTGTGAAGGAAGTCTTCGACTTCAAGGAGCCCGGTTTCGAGCTTCCGGAGAAGGCGAGGCTCTTCGACAGCAAGGTCTGCGACTGCTGCGGTGAGCTGGTGCGCGAGGATCTGGTCAGGTTCCAGGAAGGGAAGATAGTCTGCCTCGACTGCTTCAAGGACTATTCCAACAGATGGAACTGAGAATCCGATAAACGATCAAACTGGGTGCCCGAAGGATCATTTCCTTCTGCAGGCCTTCATGGGAGAGCCGCAGACCGGGCACTCAGGATATTTCTCCTTGAACCATTTCCCGCACCCTGTGCATTTGTAGTTCCATTTGACTACCTTCTCTATGCCCTTCATCCCGACCGGCTTGAAGCCTAGGCCCATGATCCTGGCCACGTTCTGTATCGAGTAATCGTCGGACCATATCGTGCCGTCCACGTCGACGGCGAGAGCAAGAACCGTCATATCCACCGGCGACAGCCTTCCGAGGTCACCGCTCTTCTTCGCGGCCTCCTCCACCTTCGCCATGGATTCCTTGGAGCAATCCGATACGCGGACCATGTCGCCCCACAGTGCCAGACGCGGATCGTTGTACTTCTCCAGCTCCCTGATGACACCCGGAGGGCAGACATGGTCCTCTTCAGGTAGAGCATCCATCGAGAAGAATGCGGAGCTGTCCAATACGATCATGTTTACTCGTATAGCATCGAATTAAAAAATACTAACAAAGGACCGTCCGGACTGTATTCGTAAGAGGACATCACCGAAACAGGTTATTACCAGATTTCGATATGCCACCAAGGGTATTTGAATGGAGATCTTGGACGTCGTCGTCATTATCTTTACCGGACTGTGGCTTTTCCTGCCCGCGATGGTCCCCAACTCAGCAGCGGTGATTTTCGGGAAGATGACCAAGACCAAGATGGATTTCGGTAAGTCCTGGAGGGGCAAGAGGATATTCGGCGACGGTAAGTCCTGGGGCGGTTTCTTCGGCGGAGCGTTCTCCGGAATCGCCATCGGACTGGTCATGATCGGGATAGCATCCTTCTGGGACCCTGAGAACTATTGGGGCTACGGCCCGTTCTGGAGGAACGTCGGCATTCTGGCATGCCTCGCATTCGGGGCCATCCTCGGAGATCTCTGCGGAGCGTTCATCAAGAGGAGGATGGGACTGGAGAGAGGCCAGAAGGCACCCATACTGGACCAGTACGATTTCGTCATCGGGGCGTTCTGCATCACGGCGCTGTTCTTCCCCGACTGGGTCTATTCGATATACATAGAGGGCTGGCACATAGCCGCTCTGATATTCATTATAGTGATAATGTTCGTGATCCATCGCAGTGTGAACATAGTGGCATACAAGATGGGCCTTAAGAAAGAACCATGGTGAAACAATGAGTGAACTTACAGTTGCATTGAAGGATTGCGGGGCGATCCAGTTCGGAGATTTCACGCTGGCCTCCGGCGCCAAGAGCGAATACTACATTGACATAAAGAAAGCGAGCACGAATCCCAAGGTCCTGTACATGATATCCATACTTATGGCCCAGAAGATGCAGGACGAGAACATCCGCCCCGACAGGATTGCGGGCGTCGTCCTCGGATCCGTGCCGCTGGCGGCAGCGCTCTCCCTGGCCACGGGAATCCCCTATGTGATGGTCCGCAAGGAGAAGAAGGACCATGGGACCGGAAAGCTCATCGAGGGCGACCTGAACCCGGGGGAGAAGGTCCTTGTGGTCGAGGATGTCGTCACGACCGCAGGTTCATCCATAGCGGCCATCAAGACGCTGCGCGAGAGCGGAGCAGTCGTGGAGAATGCCCTGTCGGTCATCGACCGCGAGAGCGGCGGAGAGCAGAATTACGCAGAGATCGGAGTCAAGTTCTATTCTCTGCTCAAGGCTTCAGAGATCCTCAAGGAAAAGAGATGATCCCGGAACCCGATTGCCGTCTGTGCGGGCTCTGCGAAGGCCGTACGAAGATCGTCATGCCCGACGGAAATTTCGATACTGGCATAGTGTTCGTCGGAGAGGCCCCTGGAGAGAACGAGGACCTCGAGGGGAGGCCTTTCGTAGGCCGCTCGGGGAAAATCCTCGAAGGCATGATGAAGGATGCAGGGTTCGGCCGTTCCGACGTCCTGATCACGAACACGGTCAAATGCAGGCCCCCCAACAACAGGGATCCGACGCAGGAGGAAATGGCCGCATGCAGGCCATTCCTGGAGTCGGAGCTCTACGATGCTGAAGTGGTCATCGGTCTGGGGAAATCCGCCTGTCGCGACCTCATGGGGTACGAGGGCAAGATGGACGAGATAGCTAACATCCCCACGACCATACGCATCCGCGACAGGGATGTGAAGTTCATACCCACATACCATCCGGCGGCGACGATATACAACAAGAACTCCAGAGAAGAGCTGAGGAAGACGATAGAGATCATCGGGGAGATGCTGAGATGAGATTCACGGGTTTCATGATCGATATGGACGGCACAGTCTACAAAGGCAGCGAACTGATCCCGGGGGCGACGGATTTCATCCGTTCGCTGAAGGAAAATGGCATTCCATTCGTCTTCCTGACCAACAATTCGTCGCACAGCCGTTCCTATTACTTCGATAAGCTGACCAGGATGGGGTTCGATGTGGAGATGAAGAACGTCCTCACCTCGAACATAGCAACCATAAGGTTCGTGCTGTCGCAGAGGCCCGGCAAGAGGGTCTACGTGGTCGGTTCGCCGGAGGTTGTCCAGGAGGTGAGGGATGCGGGCATCGACGTCGTCGACGAGGATCCGGACATAATCTATCTGACCTTCGACCGCACCATAACCTACGAAAAGATCAACAAGGCCTTCAAGGCGCTGAGGAACGGTGCGGAGTTGATAGCTACCCACCCCGACGATGTATGCCCCACGGAGACCGATTACGATATAGACATAGGGCCGTTCATAAGGATGTTCGAGCAGATGTGCCAGACGTCCGCAGTCGTGATAGGGAAGCCCAACAGGCTGATGCTCGAGATGGCCGCTCTGGAGATGGGCGTGGAGCCCGAAGGAACGGTCATGGTGGGCGACCGTCTCTACACGGATATGAGGATGGGCATAGACGCAGGGATTTCCACCATACTGGTTCTCTCGGGGGAGACCTCGAGGAAGGACCTCGAAGGATCCGGCGTCAAGCCGACTTACATACTAGATTCCGTCAGGGACATACCGAGTATGCTCTGAACCGGAAGGTCAAGGCGGATTTACTTACTATTTTTCCGTCCGTTCTTCGGGATTCAGTGCCAAATACTTACTAAAAACGCTGTCAAATCGGATTCTATTTAAATACCTAAACGCGCATTCATATTTAATACGCGCACGCGGGCACAAGGGATGCACGGACTGCGAACAATGCGCGGACAGGGATGCGGACAACAAGGTTGTCCGTCCTCCGACGGGGGAATCGGATGCACTTAAAACAGGTCGAGATGGAGAACTTCAAATCCTTCGGCGGAAAGGTCACAGTACCGCTGATGGAAGGCTACACAGCTGTCACGGGACCGAACGGTTCAGGTAAATCGAATATCACCGATGCAATCCTGTTCGTCCTTGGGCCCAAGAGTCCGAAGGCAGTGCGTGCAGGAAGGCTCACCGATCTGATCTTCGACGGAGGAAAGAGCAAGAACAAGGCCTCTTACATGAAGGTCTCCCTCATCTTCGACAACACCGATCGTATCATGCCGTGGGATGCCGACGAGGTCAGGCTGACCCGTTACATCAAGGTGTCCGACAACGGCCAGGATTACAGCTCATACTTCTACATCAACGACCAGAAGTCCACCCTCACCGAGTTCGACAACCTCCTCACAAAGGCAAGGATCAGCGCCGAAGGATACAATCTGGTCCAGCAGGGTGATGTGACCCACATAGTCCAGATGGGTAACACCCAGAGGAGGGGAATCCTCGACAGCATCTCCGGAATCGCAAGTTTCGATGCGGATATAGATAAGGCGGAGACAGAGAAGAACGAGGCATATTCCAACCTCGAGAGGATCACGATCGTCACTGACCAGCTGGCCATAGACGTCAGGAAGCTGGAGAAGGACCGCGAGGACGCACAGAAATACGTGAAGTTCAAGGACGACCTGGAGATGGCGAAGGCGCAGTACTCCCACAGGAGGCTGCAGATGTCCAACGCCGCATACGAATCCCAGAACCAGCAGATAGACAAATTCAGCCAGAAGATCCAGACCCTCGCCGCCGAGAAAGCGGACTACGAGAAGAAGAGGGACGAAAAGATCCGCGAGATCGCCGATCTCGAGCGCGAGATCGAGGCCAAGATCGGTTCCGAGTACACCGAGCTCAAGGAGAAGATCGAGGCGGTCAAGATCGATTACGCCACCAAGAAGGACAAGGTCGAGACCACAGAGGCCGACCTGGAGGAGCAGTACACCTTCAAGGCGAAGTTCGAGGAGTCGATCTCGGAGAACAATATCCAGGCCACCGCATTGGCCGAGAACAAGGCCCAGCTCTCCATCAAACTGGAGGCAGCGGAACAGGAGAAGGATGTTCAGACCAAGGAGGAGAAGAGGATCTCCGATCTGATCTCGAACACCGGCGGAGAGCAGAAGGAGCTCCAGGAGAAGCTCGACAAGATCGAGCTGGATTCCGATCAGTGCTCCAATGACCTGCTCAGCGCCCAGGCCGTATATTCCAAGTCGGAGACGGCGTCGGAGGACGCGCATGCGGCATACGCATCTCTGGACGAGAAGGTCCAGAACATAGATTTCGAGATCAAGGATGCCAAATGGAGCCTCGACCAGATCAAATCCGAGTCGGGACCCAGCATGGAGGACATCGGACTGAAGATCCTGGACGCCAAGAAGAGGGAGTCCGAGCTGGAGAAGCAGGAGAGGGAGCTCAACGATGCCTACCGCAGGATCGACGATGAGTACAAGGCCCTCCAGGCGGAGAAGAAGGTATCCGACAGGATGAACCAGGGCAGCGTGGCCGTGGAGGCCATCCTGGAGCTTAGGAACAGGGGCGAGATGCCCGGAATCCATGGAACGATACAGGAGCTGGCAACGGTCGACGAGGGTTACGAGACGGCGCTGTCCGTCGCGGCAGGCAGCAAGATGCAGGCCGTCGTCGTGGACGACGACCAGGTGGCCGCCGATGCGATCGCTTACCTCAAGAAGGAGAAGCTCGGCAGGGTCACGTTCCTCCCGCTGACGAAGATGATGGGCGGAAAGCCCAGGGCGAAGGCCATCATGAGCGAGAAGGACTCAGAGGGCTACGCCATCGATCTGATAAGTTTCAACCAGAAGTACTACAACGCATTCTGGTACGTGTTGGGCGACACACTCGTCGTCAAGGACATGGACACCGCCCGCAGGATCATGGGCGGAATAAGGATCGTCACGAAGGCCGGCGAACTCATCGAGGCGTCCGGCGCGATGGTCGGAGGTACCATCAACCAGCAGAAGATGATGAAGTTTGGCCCCGCATCAGAGGACAAGCTCACCCAGCTCGGCGAGAAGCTCAAGAAGGCATCGGATGCCTTGGAAGGAGTCAGGACCGACATCAGGAAGGTCCGTGACGAGATCCGCGCACTGGATGACGAGATGCGCAGTTCCGCATCCTCCGGAGTGGAGGTAAGGGAGAAGGCAGCCGGACTCAAGGCCAAGGTAACGGAGCTGGAGAAAACCAAGAAGGAGACCCAGCAGGCCCTGCAGGAGGCCAGGGAGAAGATGTCCGCGGTCGACGCGCAGATGGCCGATGCAAGGAAGAACTTCACGGAACTGTCCGAGCGCATGACTGCCCTCACCGATGAGAAGAACAAGATCAAGGACCGTCTGTCGGAGATAGCCCCGGCGGACCTCCAGAACAAGATACAGGCGGTACGCGACAAGCTGTACAATCTGAACGGGGAGATCTCCGATTTCAAACTGCAGATAGGCGGTGCGGAGACCGAGATCGTGGGATTGGGTAAGCAGAACGAATCCCTGCAGATGCAGCTGGATTCGGTCAACCAGACGATCGATGATGACAAGAGGATAATCGATGACAACAAGGCCCAGATGGAGCGCGCCAAGGTCGATCTCGACGCATTGCGCGCCATCGAGGCGGAGATGGAGAAGGGACTCGGCGACCTGCGCAGCAAGAAGGACGACCTCGTCAGCGAGAGGTACGAGCTGGAGACCCAGGTCAGGGACAGGGTCACGGCCATCGAGAATGCCAACGCATCCATCGAGAGCTTCAGGGCCCAGCTGGAGATAATCAGACAGCAGATCGTCCAGTTCCAGGAGGAGGTCGATGCGATAACCTTCGAGGTAGCTCAGCCCATACCCTCCGAGGAGGAGATCAGGCGCATGATCAGGTCATGCGAGAACTCCTTGGATCAGCTGGGCAATGTCAACCTGCGCGCCATCGAGGACTACGATGAGAAGAAGGCTCGTCTGGACGCGCTCAACGAGCAGGTGGAACAGCTCAACAAGAACATAGACGAGCTGACCGCGCTCACAGATTCGCTCAAGAGTAAGAAGAAGGGACTGTTCATGGAAGCGTACACCGCCGTGGACGAGAACTTCAAGAAGATCTACGCACAGCTCTCCGGAGGAGGAGAGGCATACATGGCCCTGGAGGACGAGGTCGACCCGTTCAACGGCGGCCTCATAATCAACGCGAAGCCCAGGAACGGAAAGCTCCTGAGGCTGGAGGCGCTCTCCGGAGGAGAGAAGTCCCTCACAGCACTGTCATTCATTTTCGCGATCCAGGAGTACCAGCCGTCCCCGTTCTACGTATTGGACGAGGTAGACATGTTCCTAGATTCGGTCAATTCGGAGATGGTCGCCCACAGGGTGAAGGAGAGCTCCAGCAAGGCACAGTTCATACAGGTGTCCTTGAGGAAGGTCGCATTGGCGGTCGCAGACCAGCTGATCGGCGTCACAAGGCCGCCGTCAGGCATCAGCAAGATCATAATACAGCCCGATCTGGCTG
>Ga0310696_10001008_pt1 | contig 41411 bp, 33 predicted proteins | sample AusTroGonzalo_MG_4_FD_203885 | JGI IMG/M metagenome (GOLD analysis project Ga0310696, IMG submission 203885) | Bovine rumen microbial communities from tropical cattle in Woodstock, Queensland, Australia - Gonzalo_02 (v2) (version 2) | ecosystem: Host-associated > Mammals > Digestive system >... | reverse complement strand
GTTTCATCTACCTCACCACGAAAGAGGGCGACGCGTTTTTCTTCGATATCCACCACATTGTTATGGACGGAGCTTCCCACAATATTTTTATTCCGCAGATAGCCGCGGTTTACGGCGGAGAAAAGTGTAGCGATGAAGAACCGACGTTTTTCGATATAGCTTTTGACGAAGCCGGGAAAGACGATCCTGAAAGAATGCAGCGTTTCCGCGACATGCTTGCGACTAAACTTGACGGCCTTGAATGTGACTCGCGCCCGATTTCGGATGTCGTCGCAGGGGACGGCGAAAACAAAATGGGAGCGGTTCTGCTTTCGGCTGACGAAAACGGTTTCACTGATGCCGTCGATTCATACATCAAAGCACACAAACTCACCGAAAACGCTCTTTTCCAGGCCGCTTTCGGATATACTCTGGCAAAATTCAACGGAGCAAAGGAGAGCGTCTACACGACGGCGTTCCACGGCCGCACAAAATCAGCCGCAACAGCTGTCGGAATGTTTGTCCGCACACTGCCGATGCACTGCACATTCGATGAAAACAGCGCTCCTGCAGAACTCATAAAAACGATGTCAGACTTCTTCTACGAAATGAAGCAGAACGACTGCGTGCCCTTTGCCGAGATCGCGGCGAACTACGGAATTTCGACCGATGTCACATTTGTTTACCATTCGGACCTCTTCAAACCCATTCCCTTCGGCAGCTCGGCGATAGAGATCGAACACCTGAACGACATGGATCCGATAGCCGATATCGAGTTTCTCGTTATGAAAAAAAGCGGTTCTTTCCAGTTCAAGGCAAAATACAGAAAATCCTGCTACACAGAAGCTTTCATGCAGAGTTTCACACGGACATACATCAGCGTTCTGAAGGGAATGATCACAGCAGAAAAACTCGGCGACATCGAGCTGACTGATGCCGAAGAAAGAAAACTGCTCGACAGTTTCAACCTGACTGAAAAGCCTTACGACACCGAACACACCGTCGTTGATCTTTTCAGAGAGCAGGTAAAAAAGACTCCCGACGCACTCTGCCTCGCCTTCAGGGAAAAACATTTCACATACTCCGAAATCGATAAAATCACCGATAATTTAGCGGCGCATCTTGCCGGAAAAGGGATCGGAAAAGGGAGCGTCGCCGGCATTCTCATTCCGAGATGCGAATATATGCTTACCGCATCGCTTGGCGTGCTCAAAGCGGGTGCGGCATACCTTCCGCTTGATCCCGGATACCCGCCGGAAAGACTCAATCTTATGGTCGAAGACGCAGAAGCATCGCTGCTCATCACTACTCCCGAGCTTCAGCACATCATAACTGACGCTTTCAAAGGAGAGAGGATGATGGTCTCCGAAATCGACAATCTCCCCGATGCAAAAACTCTTCCGGACGCTCCGAAAAAGGACGACATCTTCATCATGCTCTACACTTCAGGCTCTACCGGAAAACCGAAAGGAGTCCTTTTCATGCACAGCAACACGATGGTAACTGCTGCATGGGAACGCGATTTCTATGCCTTGGGACCAGGCTGCAACGTCACGGCTTACGCAAGCTACGGATTTGACGCAAACGTGTTCGATACCTACGCAACGATCACTTCCGGCGCGGCTTTGCACATAATCGCCGACGATATCAGGCTTGACCTTCCCGAGCTTCAGAAATACTTCAACGAAAACTCGATAACCCATTCGACGATGACGACTCAGGTAGGGAGACAGTTCGCTCTGATGGAGGGGACGAAGACTCTGCGCTCGCTTTCAGTAGCCGGTGAAAAACTCACTCCGCTCGAGCCGCCTAAGGACTTTGCCCTTTACAATCTTTACGGACCTACCGAAGGCTCGATTTTAGCAACGGGCTTCAGAATCGACCGGCTCTACAAGGATATTCCGATAGGCAAGGCTATCGACAACGTCAAACTTTATGTGGTAGACCCGTGCGGAAGGCTGCTTCCAACGGGAGCTGCTGGCGAACTCTGGCTCAGCGGCGCGCATGTCACGAAAGGATATAAGAACAATCCTGAAAAAACTGCCGCGGCTTACGGCACGAACCCCTTCTCGAAAGAAGCGGGATACGACAGAGTTTACCGCACAGGCGACATCGTTCGGATGCTTCCTGACGGCAACATCCAGTTTGTCGGAAGAAGGGACGGACAGGTCAAAGTCAGAGGTTTCAGAGTCGAACTCACTGAAATTGAAGAAGTCATCCGCCGTTTCGAGGGGATCAAAGATGTCACAGTAGCCGCTTTTGACGAAGAGGGCGGCGGTAAATTCGTCGCAGCCTACATCGTTGCCGATACGCAGATAGACATTCAGGCTCTCAACGCCTTCATCCGCTCGGAAAAGCCTTACTACATGGTTCCTGCCGTAACGATGCAGATCGAAAAGATCCCGCTCAACCAGAACCAGAAAGTCGATAAAAAAGCTCTTCCCTACCCAGTAGTTGCGGCTGCCGAAGATGCCACACCGCCTGAAACCCAGACCCAGAAAGCTATATTCGACATAGTCGCAGAAGTCATCGGCCGCAAAGGTTTCGGCATCGACACAGACCTTTTCGAAGCGGGTCTCACCTCGATCGGAATGCTCAAACTAAACGTCATGCTCGGAAAAGCGTTCGACCTTGCGATAAAACTGAGCGACCTCAAGCAGTACAGCACTGTCAGACAGCTTGAAACGATGATCCTTTCTACTGAACGCGCCCAGGATTACGGAATGCTTGCAGACTACCCGATAACCCAGACGCAGAAAGGGATCTTCACATCAAGCAGCCTTGAGCCCGATTCGGTCACATACAACATCCCGCAACTTTTCAAAATCAGCGGTGAAATAGATACTGACAGGCTTGTTTCGGCAATAAAAGCGGCGATCGACGCCCATCCTTACCTCAAAACGATACTTTTTGCAGATGATGCTGGCGATATCCGTGCGAAACGCGACGACAACACGGAAGTTACAGTTGAAGTTGTTGAACGCGGCAAAGTTCCCGATAAAAAGGAACTCGTCAGACCTTACACGCTTATCGGAGAACCGCTTTACCGCGTTAAAATCTATAAAACTCCGGACGGGAACTACCTTTTCATCGATATGCACCACATCGTGTCTGACGGAACTTCGGCGGCTATCCTCCTTACAGATATCGACAAAGCATACAGCGGAACGATCCTTGAAAAGGAACGCTACACCGGCTTCGAAGCTGCGCTTGACGAGGAAAAGGCGCGTGCTTCCGAGCGTTACGACAAGGCTAAGGCTTACTATGACAGCATTTTCAAAGGGTGCGAAACAGACTGCCTTCCGCCGAAATCGCCTGAAGAAAACGGATCCGGCTCGGCAACTTTTACGATCACTTCGAAGACAAGCTCAGAAAAAGCGAAAGAGTTCTGCGACAAAAACGCCCTTACTCTCAATGCCTTTTTCAATACGGCTTTCGGCTTTACTCTGAACCGCTTTTCGCTTGCCGACGACACTGTTTTTGCGACGATATACAACGGCAGGAACAACTCGCGTCTCGCTTCTTCGGTGACGATGCTTGTCAAGACTCTTCCTGTCCTGATACACCCGGCAGCAGGCAAAAAAGTTGTCGATTTTGTCCGTGAGACCCAGGAACAGCTTGTGGAGAGCATGGCTAACGACCTCTATTCGTTTGCAGAGATCTCGGCGGCTTACGGAATACGTTCAGACATAATCTTTGCTTATCAGGGAGACTCTTTCACGTTCGATACTATCTGCGGAAAGCCTGCGGAAGCGATAAACGTTCTGCCCGATGCAGCAAAAGCGCCGATAGCAGTTACAGTCGATCTCAGAAACGGAAAATTCATTTTCAACGCCGAATACCGTCGCGATATGTACAGCGCTCCTTTCATAAAGGCTTTTGTAGAGGCATTCGACGAAGCAGTCGGCAGTTTTATCGAAAAAACGGCACTCAGCGATGTTTCTATGGTTTCGGAAGATGCCGAAAAAGCGCTTGAAAAGATGAACGACACGAAAAGGGATTTCAAAGTCGTTCCTGTCAACAAACTCTTCGAGGAGCATGTCGCAGCGCATCCGGACAAAACTGCGGTCATCTCCGACGGAAAGAGACTTACCTACGGCGAGCTCAACGCTGTCGCCAACCGCATCGCAAGAGGGCTTATCAGACGCGGCGTAAAGAAAGATACGATCGTTGCCCTGATGATCGAAAGAAGTGTCTACATTCCCGCCATCGAGCTTGGTATCATGAAGGCGGGAGGTGCATTCCTCGGTGTTCTGACATCGTATCCCGACGACAGGATCGATTTCTGCATGAGAGACGGCGAAAGCCCGTTCATAATCACTACGGAAGCGATAAAAGTGGAAAAAACGGAGCTTTTCTCAAGCGACAAGCCTTATAAACCGCTCACTCTCGAAGAAATTTTCGCGGAAGAAAAGGATGAAACCAATCCAGATATAGATATCCCGATGGAGAGCCTGCTTTACTGTATCTACACTTCAGGTTCTACCGGAAAACCGAAAGGTGTCGTTGTCGATCACCGCAACTTCGCGAACCTTGTCCAGCAGGAAGGTTTCTCTTATGCTTATATGTACGGAAAAGAGGGCGGAAACGTCTGCCTTGCGCTCAGTTCGATATCGTTCGACATGTCTGTAATGGACGATCTTGTAATCATTCTGAACGGAAGGACCGTAAGCATCGCGACCGAGCATGAGATCCACAATCCGGCGGAACTTTCGCAGATGCTTATAGAAAACCGTGTCGATATAATGTTCGCGACACCTTCTTTCTTAGTAAGCTATCTCGATATTCCGGAATTCAGGCAGGCTCTTGCAGGGTTCAGGTCGATCCTTCTCGGAGCAGAGGCATTTCCTGCAAAAGTATTCAACGACCTCAGACAACTTGCGCCTAATGCCAACATTTTAAACGGCTACGGCCCTACGGAATGCACGATAACATGCAGCGCAAAGAAGCTTGACAGTGCAAAAAACATCACTATCGGCGCTCCTATTGCAAACAGCGCTTTCTATGTCCTTGACCGCTTCGGAAAAGTCCTTCCGCCCTATGCCTGCGGCGAACTCATAATCTGCGGCGAATGTGTAGGACGCGGATATGTCAAACTTCCCGAAAAGACTGCGGCGGCATTCTTTACGCTCAACGGCACTAAGGCTTACCACAGCGGAGACACTGTGCGAATCAACAAGGACGGCGAAGTCGAATTTTTCGGCAGGATCGACAACCAGGTCAAACTCCGCGGATTCCGCGTCGAACTTGACGAGATCGAAAACCGCATCCTCACCTTCAAAGGTATCAAACGGACAAAAGTGGTAGTCCGCAGCAACGGTTCGGAAGACTACCTCGCCGCATTCTTCACCGCAGACCGCGCAGTCGATGTCAGCGAACTCACGAACTACCTCAAGGCATCACTCACATACTACATGGTCCCCGATGTCCTCATGCAGATCGAGACCATGCCGCTCACGCCGAACGGAAAAATCGACAAGAAGGCCCTTCCCGAGGTCAGGATAGAGCGCAAACGCACCGGCAGAAAGCAGGCGAAAAAGTCACTCGAAGCACAGCTCTGCGAACTTTTCGCGTCAGTACTTTCGCTTGACGAAGTCTTCGCAGACGACAACTTCTTCGAAATGGGCGGAACTTCGCTTTCGGCTTCAAAAGTCATCATGCGCCTTATGGCTAAAGGGGTAAAGGTCGAATATCAGAACATTTTCGACTATCCGACACCCGAAACTCTGGCAGCATTTGTCGAATCAAGCCGCGCTGTTCCAAGGGAAGATGTTGCTTTAAAAGAGGAAGACAAGCCTGCCATTTACGAACAGCTCAAGGACAATACGCTCAAAAAGGCAGCTGAAGTGAGACGCGAAAGTATCGGAGACGTCCTTCTTTCGGGATGCGTCGGCTTCCTCGGGATCCACATTTTAAAGGAACTTATCGACAGGCGCGAAGGGAAAATAATATGCCTTCTTCGCAAAGGAAACGCCGCAACAGCCGAAAAACGGCTCAAAAACATGCTTATGTACTACTTCGACAAGCCTTTTGACAAAGAAATCGAAGAGTTCATCACCGTTGTAGAGGCCGATATCACAGACGATTCGCTTTCCGAAAAACTTAAAGACCTGCACTTCGACACGATCATCAACAGCGCAGCTCTTGTAAAACACTACGCATCCGACGACAGCATCGAGCGTGTCAACGTTCACGGCGTCGAAAACCTGATAAAATGCGCAAAAGAGCACTCTTCGAGGATGATCCAGATCTCGACGACTTCTATTCCCGGTGCCCACACCGCAGAAACCTACCAGCGCGGCCTCAAAATGCACGAGAACGAACTCTATGTGATAGACGCTTTGGATAACAAATATCTTATTTCCAAGTATCACGGCGAACTCAAGGTGCTTGAAGCAGTTCGTGACGGGCTTCGCGGAAAGATCATGCGTGTCGGCAACCTGATGGGGCGCCACAGCGACGGCGAATTCCAGATAAATTCGGGAACAAACGCTTTCCTCAACGCAATACGCGGTTTTGCGGCGATGTGTAAATACCCGATGAGCCACGCAACTGACCCGATGCGCCTTTCTCCCATCGACCTTACGGCCAAAGCGATCGTTCTTCTTGCCGGAACGAACGACAACTTCACGGCGTTCAACGTCGACAGCCGTTTCCACTTCGATTCGCAGCAGATGATAGATGCGTGCAACCGTTGCGGAGTAAAGATCGAACCTGCAACCGACGAGGAATTCTACGCCGAATATATGCGCCTGCTCGCCGACGAAAAGATGAATTCCAAACTTTCGGGTCTCATCACGAACGACCGTCCAGACATGCACATGGCAGAAACTGACAACGCATTTACGGCGAATGTTCTCTACCGCCTCGGCTTCTCATGGCCGCTCGTAGACGAACCATACCTTGACAGGATCATAGAAAGCCTGAAAACGCTCGATTATTTCGAGGATGAAGAATAATGGATTTATATTTGTCCGGCTATTCGGCATTATCGTTCAGAACGGTTCGCGCCGTCGGAATAACGTTAATCGTTATTATCGAATTAAAACAGCGTTGAAACCAGAACAAAGATCCAGTGAGCAGCAATTCCAGCGCAGAGTCCGCCGATCGTGTGGCTGAAAATAGCTTTCCCGATGAGTTCCTTGCAGCCAAGGCTGTCCATCATCGAAGTGTGAGTGCTCAGATATCCGCTCCAGCACATGCACATTGCCGTAAACACCGCGATATCGCAAGGGCCTACAAGGCTTGCTTTGACAAGGCGTTCGGCAAGGCTGAGCGATGCTCCCGCGGCACCGAGAGCTGTTACCGGAATGCCGACAGCTTCGGGGGATGAGAAGCCGAAAAGCGGTTCAAGTATGAAATTTAATTTTGAGGCAACAAGAGGAAGGAGTTTGATCCCTTCGTAAGCCGCTCCGGTGTAGGCTCCGCTTTCCGAGGGACCGTTTATCAGCATCATTACGAGCGTGCAGATAACAAGAACACCGGGAACAATCGCCATTCCCATCTCAACTCCGCTGTGACCGCCGTCAAGCATTGCTCCGACGATACGTCTGCCGATCCCTCCCGATCTTACGGGGCGCATGTTGAGAGGCGGGACTTCCATTGTCTGGCAGTCAGGGACCATTTTTTCTTTCGTGCCGTAAAGTTTTTTCGTAAAAGTTAGCATAAGGCGCGTGCTGACAAGGCTTCCGATCACAGCTCCGACGATTCCGATTATTACAGCGAGTCCGAGCGGTTTTCCCATCGCCGGAGAAAGGCTGTACATATACGAGCAGACGATAAGTCCCATTCCGAAAGCGGTCCCCAGATTGGTAAGAGCCGGAAACTGGTATTTCTTGAAAAAACGGCGGAAGTTATTGTCTTCGGCAAGAGCCAGAATCGCAGGGTTATCCGAAAGAAATGTCGTTACGACTCCGAGAGAAGCGGCTCCCGGCATACCGAAAAGCGGTTTCATAAGCGGCTGAAGAAGCCTGTTCGCAAGCGAAACGAAACCGAACTCTGAAAGCAGGGCGGAGATCGCTCCCATGATAACGCATATCGCGGTAAGATAGAGGACTGTGTCGATGAGCAGGCGGTAAGCGGTGTTCATCATTGTGTTGATAGTGTTTTCAAGCCCCATCTGGGTGGCAAAAAGAGCGAAAAAAGCGAAAAATACGACCGGAAAAAGAAATGTTTCAAGTCCGAGTTCCTTTTTGTAGGAAAGATTCGATCCGGGAATTCTCTGCATAGTGTGTTCAACCTCCGATTCAAGCAACAGGTAACAAAAAAGCAGCATTCAGCAGCGAGCGTTTTAGCGCCGCCCTTTTATAGATTTAAAACTTAAAGTCAATAGGTATTTCCAAAAAATCCTTATATTTGACAAACCCTTTTCAGGCACTAAATTCGCGTTGTTTACAAGTTTTTTCTTTAAATTGGAGTTCATTATGAATTTTACAGGAAAAAACCTTCTTCTTTACGCTGTCGGCGGTGCAAACGGAACTGAAAAAAACAAATTTTTCGCCGATCTCGAATCGGCTTTAAAAGGCGGTATCACCTGCTTCCAGCTTAGGGAAAAGCACCTTCCTTTTGAAGAATTTCTTGCCGAAGCGAAAGAAGTGAAAAAGCTCTGCTCAAAATATTCTGTTCCGCTCATCATCAACGACAATATCGAGATCGCGCTTTCAAGCGGAGCTGACGGAGTCCACGTCGGGCAGGATGACATGAATATCGTTGAAGCGAGAAAAATAGCGGGTGACAAACTTGTTATCGGAGTTTCGGCGCACAATGTGGAAGAAGCTCTCCTTGCCGAAAAAAACGGTGCTGATTACCTCGGAAGCGGTGCAGTTTTCGGAAGTCAGACCAAATCAAATGTCCACACTCTGCCGCTTGAAACGCTCAAAAACATCTGCTCAAGCGTAAAAATTCCCGTTGTCGCGATAGGCGGCATCAACAAAGACAACATTTCGCGTCTTTCCGGAAGCGGAATCTCAGGAGTTGCCCTTGTGAGCGCGATTTTCGGAGCAACTGATATCGAAAACGAGTGCAGAATGCTGAAAAAGCTGGCGGAACGCACTTTCATTTGACAAACTCTTTTTTAACGCTACATTCCCATTGTTTCTGGTTTTTTGACTGTTTCGTCTTTTGCAGGGGAGCGTGCTGAGGCAGGCTGAGAGGAAGTTAGGCTTTGACCCTTTGACCTGATGCGGGTAATGCCGCCGTAGGGAGTCTTTTTGGAATCTTTTTGTCAGCCAAACGGCTTTTATGCAGAAAACAAACAAGTGAGTTGCGGCGCACCGGGGGCACCACTCTGCGTCGCGTAATAAAAATAGTGCTGAAAAAGGAGGAGTTATGAAAACAGCATTATCAATCGCTGGCAGTGACTGCAGCGGAGGCGCCGGTATTCAGGCCGATCTCAAAACGATGACCATGAACGGGGTTTACGCAATGAGCGCGATAACGGCTCTCACGGCGCAGAACACCACCGGCGTGACGGGGATCTCGGAAGTTTCGCCCGATTTTCTCAAACAACAGATTGACGCAGTGTTTACGGACATTTTTCCCGATGCCGTAAAAATCGGAATGGTCTCATCCACAGGCCTCATCAAAGTGATCGCCGAAAGGCTCCGCTTCCACGGCGCGAAAGACATCGTAGTCGACCCTGTCATGGTTGCGACAAGCGGTTCCGCGCTTCTTAAAAACGATGCGGTGGAAGCTCTTGAAACCGATTTGCTCAGCATTGCGACAGTCGCCACACCCAATATCCCCGAAGCAGAAATCCTTTCGGGAATGTCAGTTAAAAGCGAAACTGACATGATCAAAGCGGCTCACGCGATCCACGAAAAATTCGGCTGCGCAGTCCTTCTCAAAGGCGGTCACAGCGTAAACGACGCGAACGATCTCCTTGTCTCCGAAAAAGGTGAAAAGTGGTTCATGGGCAGAAGGATCGACAATCCCAACACCCACGGGACTGGCTGCACCCTTTCTTCCGCGATCGCGGCAAATCTGGCAAAAGGTTTTGACCTTGAAACATCGATCCAGCGGGCGAAAGATTACATTTCCGGCGCGCTTGCGGCGATGCTTGATTTAGGCAAAGGACGCGGCCCGATGCAGCACAATTTCAACCTCTCGGGCGAATTTTCGAAGGAGGCGTAAATGGAAGAAAAAAGAACGAGTTTGCTTGAAAACAGCTTTATCTGGTTCGGCGCGGCTGTATCTATTGCCGAAATTCTCACCGGTACTTACTTCGCGCCGCTTGGCTTCAAAAACGGATTTCTGGCGATAATTTTAGGTCACATCATAGGCTGCGCGATGCTTTTCCTTGCAGGCGTTGTCGGCGGAAAAGTTCGTCTCAGCGCGATGGATTCAGTCAAAATGAGTTTCGGTGAAAAAGGCGGAATACTCTTTGCCGTTCTCAACATAATGCAGCTTCTGGGCTGGACAGGAATAATGATTTATGACGGCGCCCTTTCGGCAAACGGCCTTGTTTCTGCAGGGAACTGGGTCTGGGCGCTTGTCATCGGCGTTCTCATTGTGCTCTGGGTAATGTTCGGGATCGTCAATGTCACCAAAATCAATAGCGTCGCAGTCACTGCGCTTCTTGTTCTCACCGTGATTTTAAGCGTTAAGATCTTTACCGGCGAAGGTGCGGCGGTATCGGCTGAAGATGCAATGAGTTTCGGTGCGGCAGTCGAACTTTCGGCTGCAATGCCTCTTTCGTGGCTGCCGCTTATCAGCGACTACACGAGCAAGGCTGAAAAACCGCTCATTGCCTCGGCAGTCAGTTCCGTTATCTACGGCATAGTCAGCTGCTGGATGTACACGATAGGCATGGGAGCCGCGATTTTCACAGGTGAAAGCGACCTTGCTCAGATAATGATCAAAGCTGGACTCGGTGCAGGACTTGTCATCATAATCTTTTCGACAGTCACGACCACATTTCTTGACGCATATTCGGCAGGAATTTCGGCTGAATCGGTTTCAACTAAGCTCAAATCCAAGGCAGTCGCAGTCGCAGCGGCGGTTCTCGGAACGATCGGTGCGATACTTTTCAACATGGATGACATCACCGATTTCCTCTACCTCATCGGTTCTGTTTTTGCCCCGATGACGGCAGTTTTGATTGCAGATTTCTTCATCCTGAAACACCGCGCGATCGAAAAAGCATTCGTCTGGACAAATCTTGTTGTCTGGGTAATCGGTTTCGTGCTTTACCGCTATCTCATGACAGTCGATTTCATTCTCGGAAACACCCTTCCCGATATGCTCATCACGATGGTTTTGTGTGTTGCTGCGAATAAGGTTATGACAAAAATGACACCATGTCAGAATAAATAATCGACATAGTCAAACCTGCGTCATATTGAACGAATGTGAAATATCTCATAGATTCTTCGCATCGCTCAGAATGACTTTAATTCCTTTTGCCGTTCTCAAAATAGTTTCCGTGAAGTGGTTTCCGGGATTTAATTCAAAAATTGTCGGGATACTGCGCGATTTGTAGATTGCAGCGAGTTTTTCGGTGTTTTTCCGCACAGGAGCGAGGTTCTTGTCGCGTGTTTTTGCTTCGGCTTCTCCCAGCGAAAGGTAGATCAAATCAGGGGTTCTAGCGAAATTGTTTGTTTCGGCAAATTCGGTAAATCCGGGGAACCAGAGTGAGCCGGAAACGCTTGCAATCCGGCTGAAAATGTCGGTTCTGTATGCGGCATAAAGGGCGAAAAGTCCTGCAAGCGAATAGCCTGCAATAGCGGTAAATTCAGGCTTAAGCCCAAGTTTCACACGTATTTCGGGTATAATTTCATTTGTCAGTTTTTTGATATATTCGTCTGCACCGCCGAAACCGTATTTGTTGTTTCCAATGTTCGGAGTTGGCCACGGTGAAAGATCGTGATTCCAATTAAGATTTCCGATCGCGGCAAGGGTGAAATTTTCGCAGCCGATTTCAGTGCACTTGTCAAAAACTTCTTTTCCTTCACCTTGAAATGTGTGGAGAATCACTAACGAAATTTTGTTGATGGAATTGGTTTTTGTAAAAATTTCAACGGTTTTGCCTGAAATACTGAGCTGCATTTCAACTCCGGTTCGAATCGGTTTTTTGTGACCATTCAAGGACGCGCTTTCTCATTCCTTCTACATCGAGAATACCGAGCGCGAAGCCTTTTCTCACAAGGTCGACCGGAATAAATTCGTCATATTTTTCGAAAACGGGATTTTCTTTCGGATAGACGAGTTCCATCGGGTTAATCCCTTTCAAAGCCTCTTCTGTTGCGACTTTGTAGAAAGTTTCAGGATCGGCTTTCATCGTGAACTGCATGAAATAAGGCCGCGACGGAGCAAGACCTTTCAAACCGAGTTTTGAACCGCAGCGTATTTTAAGAAAGCGTTCCAGTGCGATGAATGCGTAAGTCCCGAGCCAAGGAAAAAGCGCCCACATATTGCCGCCCAGATGAACGAGCGGCAAATTTCCGGCTGCCGATTTTCTGAAAGTTTCCCTTGCATCACTAAGTCTGCAGCGGGCATGGCGCATGAGGTAAGGATAAACTTTGTCCTCAGTCAGGACTCCTTTCATCCGCTCCAGGATGTGAGTGTGGATATCACCTGCGACATCGCCGAAATATGCGGGGATATTCCCTTTGACGAGCGTGCAGTAGACGATCCTTTTTTTGTGGTCTACCTCGTCGACCGCCCAGACACGCCCTGCGATCGCGATTTTTTCACCGGCTGGCGGCGGTTTAACGATCGTGCCGAGCTCTTCTGAGCCTGTTTTCACAGAATATTCGATATTTTCCTGGAATACGGCGTAAAATTTGTAGTTGTTGACTATTCTTTCTCCGGCAAGGCCTACGATAAGACCTCCGTTTTCGGTTCGGCTGATGTGGCCGATATTGATCAGATGTCTGAGAAGGATCTTGAAATCATCCTGTGTTATCCTTCTGAAACAGTTGAGCGGAAGCACTTTTGAGGCAAGTTCTGCCGGCGTCATCTCTCCGCACGAAGCAAGCGTGCTCATTGTCTGGTGATAGAGCAGACTGAAAGGAAGCCTGTCAGTTTTCGGAGGCTCGACAAAACGTTCCTCGATGTAAAGCTGCACTAACGCGATCCCCTGAACAAGATACCACGGAATGAGTTCCGGCATCATCGCCCTCGATTCCGGGTGGTCTTCGCGCATGACAAAGTGCATCTCTGACGGGTCTCCACGTCTGCCGGTCCTTCCGAGCCTTTGCAGAAAACCTGAAACGGTAAAAGGGGAATCGATATGGAAAGCGCGCTCAAGTCTGCCGATGTCGATGCCGAGTTCCAACGTGGCTGTCGCGCACACCGATTTAAGCGAAGAGTCATCTTTCATCTCTTCTTCCGCACTCTCACGGTATGAAGCCGAAAGGTTGCCGTGATGGATCAAAAAACGCTCCGGCTCGCGGTTTATTTCGCAGTACTGCCGCAGATTCTGGCAGAGCGATTCGCACTCTTCTCTCGAATTTGTAAAAACGAGACACTTTTTGCCGCGTGTATGCTCGAAAATATAGGCAAGTCCCGGATCAGCCTTGTCAGGAGCAGTATCTGTCGGTTCTTCTTCAGGAGTTTCTTCCGGAATCACATCATCGGAATCTGCCTGCGGATCAGTGTTGTAAAAATGCTCCATACTGAGCCGCCACACTTCCTTTCCGCCGTCAAAACGCGGGATCACGGTTTCACGCCTGCTTCCGGCAGAAAGAAATTTCCCGGCCGCTTCCGGATCACCAATCGTAGCCGAAAGGCCTATCCTTCTCGGGTCACAGCCTGCAATGCGGCAAAGCCTTTCAATAAGGCAGAAAGTCTGCATTCCTCTGTCGCCGCGCAAAAGAGAGTGGATCTCGTCAACGATGACAAAACGCAGGTCTCCGAAAAGCGAAGGGATCTCCATATGCTTGTTTATCAGAAGCGATTCAAGCGATTCGGGCGTTATCTGAAGAATTCCCTCCGGCTTTTTTATGAGTTTTCTTTTCTGCGTCTGCGGAACATCGCCGTGCCAGCGGTAAACAGGGATCGCAGCTTCTTCACAAAGCTCGTTTATCCTTCCGAACTGGTCGTTGATGAGAGCTTTGAGCGGTGCGATATAGAGGATCCCGACACTCGATGACGGATTTTCCTCAAGCAAGCTCAGGATCGGGAAAAACGCCGCCTCGGTCTTTCCTGAAGCGGTCGAAGCCGAGATAAGAACGTTGCTGTCGCTCCCGAAAATCGCTTCTCCCGCCGCATTCTGCACAGCACGGAGCATTTTCCAGCCGCTGCGGTAGATATAATCCTGAATAAACGGTGCGTATCTTGCGAAAACGTTCATATCGTGAACTCCGCGAAATCTTCCTCGGCCTGATCGGAAACGGCTTCCGATTTGGTGTAGGTGAAATCGTCTGACTGCATGAGGTCAGCCATTGTCATAGTTGGATGCTGATACATCAGATCAAGGAGTTCGATGAAATCTCTGATGACTTCGCGCGGAGTGATGTTCTGGTCTGCTCCGATCCTGCCGTATTCAAGCTTGATGAAGGATGACAGGTCGTCAACATTGATCTTGCGCTGATATCCGTAAAGTGATGCGTGCATATCTGCTAGTTTTTCGCATAAAACAAGCATCTCTTCCGCAGTCAGAGGCTCAAGGCGTATGACCGGCGCAAGCATATCGCGGGCACCCTCTCTTGAAAACTTTCCTTCGGCAAGGCGCGAACGTAGTGCTTCGTAGCTGTAAACTCCGCGTCTTTTGTCATCGACCGCCTGCGGTGTTGCACCCATGATGATCCCTAAATACCGAGCTTTTCCCTGCAATGTGTCGTTATACATCGTGAGCATTTTTTCGTAATTATACTGGCGTGTTATCGAATTCGGGATCTTGTAGATATTTACAAGTTCGTCGATCATTATCATCATTCCGGCGTATCCCGCGAGCCTGAAAAAGAGGGCGAAAAGTTTGAGATAGTCGTACCAGTCGTCATCGGTGATTATGATGTTGACTCCGAGTTCTTCCTTTGCCTCGCGTTTTGTCGCGTATTCGGCGCGGAACCAGCGGACGACTTTCATTTTCGTTTCGTCGTTTCCCTCGGAATATGCGCGGTAATAGAGCGAAAGGAGTCTTGCGAACTCGAATCCATGTACTAGTTCGCTCACAGCCGAGGTCACAGCGTAAATTTTCCTGTCAACAGCCGCTGCCAAAGCCGAATCATCGGGCGCAAAGCCGTATTCCTGCATGGTTTCAGACTGCACCGTGTTTATCCAGCGGTCAAGAACAAGGGTCAGCGCTCCACCTTCAGGTTTTGTTTTGGTCGAAAGGTTGCCTATCAGCTCGCGGTAAGTTGCCAAGCCCTGTCCGTGCGTTCCCTGCAAGCGTCTTTCTGGCGAAAGGTCGGCATCGGCGACAATAAAACCTTTGTCCATCACATAGTTTCGTATCGTCTGGATCAGAAAACTCTTTCCAGAGCCGTATCTTCCGACGATAAAGCGGAAAGAAGCCCCTCCTTCCGCAATGATCCCGACATCGTGAAGCAGAGCTTCGATCTCGCTTTTTCTCCCTACCGCGATATAGGGAAGCCCGATCCTCGGAACAACGCCTCCTTTCAGCGAATTTATGACAGTCTGGGCAATACGTTTGGGAACGATCCTCTTTTCTTCAGCCATTTATTTCTCCGGAATTCACATTACATGCGTCCAAAAAACAAGGGATTATAGCGGAGAAACGATTTTTAACAAGGGTTAAAAAGTTGCGAGAAGCAAGCATTTAATGACATTTTAGTTGCTGGCTTGTGGCTGAATGCCGAACCCGTCGAGAGCTCCCCAAAGAACTGGATGCCAGCCCAGAACTTTGGATCAACGCAAAGCAAGCACACTAAGTTACTTGCGGCAATTAATAATCAGTGTCTGTCTCATCAGTATCGACAGTGTCTGTATCGGTATCAATATCTGTGTCCGCAGTGTCCGTATCAGTATCAATATCTGTGTCCGCAGTGTCCGTATCAGTGTCACCAGTGTCCGTATCAGTGTCACCAGTGTTTGTATCACTTCTTACACAACGGACACTGTAGTCGTAATTCTCATAGCTGCTGTACGTCTTATTGCCGTCGTGCACGTAGCCGTAAGCGAAACTCACGTACCATGCGCTATCTGTAGCATCTGATAAAGTAGAGGAAGACCAGAACCAGCCGGTTTCTCCGAATTTGCTGTGCCCGCCAGTTGAATCCTGTGAGCAGGAAACACATGTCGCATAAGTCCAGCATGAAAAAGAAAGACAACCGGGGTCTTTAACAGCGCACGAACCGTTCGGCATTGTGCTCGAACAATTCAAAATAAGTGTCCTGAGTTCGGTTATTGTAGGCAGGTGCCAGCCGCTGCTGTAACCGCCGTAATTGCTTGTATTCAAGCCTGTGCAATAATCAACCGCATTCTGCCAGGTGTAGGTCGTAGACGCCTTTGCCGACCAGATATAGCCGGTCGATGAATCCTTGCAGGGACCAGTGTTTGACGTGCTGCACTCAGGAATGGAATATACGCACGTTGAACCGTTCCACTCGTAATTTGTTGCGCATTTATAGTAACAGTATTGAGTGCTGCCGCCTACGTTGTAGCTCGATGTCGTCGAAGGCTGCCAGCTTGAACCGTTCCATGTCTGCGTGATGCTGGAAGCCGTGTTCCAGACAGTGTTTGAAGGTTTTGACGAACAGTTTTGTGTCCTCGTGCATTTGTTAGTAGAGCTGTTCCATGTTCCGCCTACCGAAGCGCACTCTTCAGCCGCGGTATCCAAACACTGTGTGCCGTTCCAGTTGAAACCAGTTGTGCATCCGCAGACATAACTTGCACCGCTTATCGTGCAGTTTCCGTTTGAATTGGCAATATCCGTGCACGGATTAGGTTCACACGGTGTCGCCGGATTGACGCACTGAGAGCCGTTCCATTCGTATTCTCCGATGCATCCGCAGATATAGCTTGAACCGCTGGGGGTGCAGACTTCTGTCGAATTGGCGATATTTGCACACGGGTCGTCGTCGCAAGATGTTGTCGTTACGCCGCTTCCGCCGTTCACGAGTGTCTCTATGAAATCCTTGCCTGCTTCCTGCAGCTTCTTGAATTTGGTGTTGCCGAGAGATGTCGTACAGTCAAGAACAAGCATTATCAGCGCACTGCTCTTGCTTTCATTGACCGCCGAATCTTCCTGTTTCAAGGCCTCGTTTTCGTGTTTCCATTCGTTGTTGTCGTTTTTCCAGAGCTCGATCTGTTTGATTTCGGTATCCATGTTATCGTACTTAAGATTCTCGAATTTGCACGGATAGAATCCTTTTTCATCTCGCGCACCGCATTGGACTGTCGTAAGATTGCCGGAAAAACCGTAATATGCGAAATTCTCGAAACTCCTCTCGTTGCCGCTACGGCGGTATGTTGCCTCAATATAAAGTTTTGAATTTATGCCGTTTTTCTCGCATAAGTTCTCGCCGTGATCGCAATAAATGTCGAATGTAAAACGCATACGGGTTCCATCAGAGTAATTACCGAGAACTTTGAAATCGATATCTACAGTCTTGAAAACATGATAAAGGTTTTCGGCTATTTCGTTGAAACGCGCCTTTACCTCTTCCATGTCGGAAACTTCAAAGGCGTTGCTGTCGTTGCTTGCCAGTTTTTCAAGTTTGCTCTTGAAATCGCTTCCGGTGTCACCGCTTTTAAGACCGATCGAATAGGCATCCACAGAGAGTCCTTGAATTTTAACATCCTTGATCTTTTTACTAATTTCTTCGAGGTATTTTTTAGGATCATTATAATGTTCAGGATCATTCTTCTCTCCGTCGGATGCAGTATCTTCGCCGTCTGTAAATGTTACCAATGCCACTGTCTGAAGATTTGGCGGAACCGGTGTCGTGTATTCTGTGTAGTCTGGGTAGTCTGTGACTGTACCGTCAAGCATCTTGAGTGCTATAAGGTCAGCATAATAAAGTGCCGTTCCGTCATCCATTTCAAAATCTTCAATGAAGTCCTGAAATTCTTCCGTCATGTTGGAATTGGTCAGTGGAGTGATAGGTTTTATATTTAATTTATAATTAAAACCGATGATCCCGAGATAGATACCTTCCGAGAGCTCCTCTGTGCTGCCAGTATCGGCGTCACTATCCTGGTCAGGAGCTGTATCTCCGCTGTCGGGTGTTGTATCGCCGTTGTCAGGAGCAGTGTCACCGCCATCAGGCTGGCTGTCACCGTTGTCCGGCTGTTCCGGAGCCGTGTCGGGATTTTCATGCCCGGAATCCGACGGATCGGTATCTGCCGAACCGCTGTCGCCGGAATCACCGTCATCATCAGTCACGGTGTCACCCGTGTCGCTTGTGTCGCCGGTTTTTGAACCGCCTCCGCAGCTTACGACAAAAATCAAAGCTGCGGAAACAACGAAAAGCGCAAAAATTTTCTTCATTTTAAACCTCCTGTTTTGTTGTGCGCGCCGCCGAAAACCTTAGTGAGTTTAGGGAATTTAGAGAATTTAGAGAATCTAAGGTGTCTAGGGAGCGGCGCGGAAAAAATTGTAGAAAAAACTTGACTGGAATTATAGCTGGGACACGCTGTCCTAATAATTGTGTTGTGTTGTGTTGTGTTGTGTTGTGTTGTGTTGTGTTGTGCTGTGCTGGCTAACCATTGTTTTCACCAAACAAACCCCTAAAAAATCGCAAAATTATAGGTGTTATGAAACACGATGCAATATTTCCTCAACTTCTTCAACATAATCTTCAACGATATCAGATGTTTTGTTAATGTATTCGGATTTTTTCAAAGTGATTTTCAGTTTTTGTTTTTCTGTTCTTCAAGATAATGCTGATAAATGTATGCCGCGCCTTCGCGGTAAAGCCCTATTTCCTTATCGTTAAGAGCTTCAAAAATCCGCGATGTGTAGAGTTTTTTCAACGCTTCTTCATATTCTATTTTTTCATCTTCAACGATGAAAGCTGCAATTTCTTTTGTGAGAGAGTCGATAAGCCAGTCTTTTTTGTCCGCTTTATACATAAATCGTCTCCAGTTTTTTCAATAGTTTTACAGCTTTTTCCGTATGGAACGAATACTGCATCGAAAGTTCCTTGTAAGTCATACGCTTTTTGAGCATTTCAATGTCTATGAATTTCTGCTCATATTGCTGAAACAAAACAGCCATATCATCATTTGCGACAGGACCGTGGACAATATCATACTTGCAATCCTGATTGCATAGTGGATCAGTCAAATCTGAAAAATAACGATTTCTGTTGTTCATAACGAACAAAGCCCACTCCTCAGACGGAATTGTCAAAAAATCCTTTATTTTCAAATCATTGCTTCTCATAAAACTGTCATTGATTTCATAGACATTCAAAATCGGCTTGCCGTAACCTTTTATTCTCACTGTTCGTTTTGCCATATTCTCAGCTTGGACACGAATGTCAGACAGGTAAAATCCTCTGCCGAAATCTCTGAAAGGCTTGCACATTTTCAGAGCGATTTCCTTAACTTCGGTATTGCTCCCGTGATAGAGAATCAAAGCGTTCCTCCGTTCTGACGGCAGATCTCTGCCATATCCTCGACAGCGTCTTCGATCGAAAGAGTGTGTTCGATCTCGTAATGCTCTTTCAAAAACGCTATCGCTTTGTTGTTGTAAAGGTAAATAAAAGCGTCTTTCTTTGAAAGATCGTGAGCGGCAGCAAAACCGCTTACGCAGGCAACCATGTAGGAAATCTGGTTATTTTGTTTAAGAATGGCCATTTGAGTGTCTCCGTCTCAAAAAAACAGCGGATTATAGCAGAAAATTGATTTTTAACAAGGCTTTGAAACAGGTAGGTTGAATTTATCGATTTATAATTATTTCCTCAACTTCTTCAACATAATCTTCAACGATTGCAAGTGTTTTTCCGTCACATTCAATGACGTTGTCGCCGATTTCGTCGAAAAGGGCGGCGTTTATCGTGTCGGCGACTACTGAGGGCATGAGATGCGCGGCTTTGATGCATTCGTCTGCGGAGCCTGTTTTAAGCAGGTTTCGCAGGATTTCGGTGTGTATCTTGTCAAGGAGGCCGTTTTCTTCGTTTTCGGGAACTGTTTCGGCGGCGGTTTCTTCTTCGATCTCGTCTTCTGTGAGGAGGCTTTCTCTTGTAAGAGCCGCGTCGCTTCTGATCTTGTCCAAGCCAGAGATATCGATATTTATTTTCGGTCTTTTTGCCTCGATTTCAGCTTTTTTATCTGCCGCCACGACCGCTTCGGCATACTGTGCCGCCCAGCTTTCATCAGGTTTTTTGCGTAAAGCTTTGCCGGTTTTCAGATATTTGCGGAAAACTCTCTCTCCTTCATGAAGAAGCGCGTAGAATTTTTCTTTGTCGAACATCATTTTTTCGTAGTATTCCTCATACCACACACCGTTTTTGCAGAAATACCGTCTGCATTCGTCGATGCGGCACTCTTTGTCGGAATCGGCACAGTCGTCGTGGTAGAGCGCGTTGAAAAGCGGATGCCATTTTATTGTGTAGATCTGCCCGAAACATTCGGTAAAAAAATCGAGACCGCATTCATCGTACTTAACCGAAACGCATTTCCAGAGTTCCGCGAAAAGGTGTTTTCCTTTACTTCCGTTTTCAGCGACAAGCGGAGAGAGGAAGAGGTCTTTTTCGGCAAAAAAACTGAGTGCCATAAATATCTCGTCATCCTTTTTCGATGCGGGTCTCCGCAGTATCGCAAGGTATGTGTCCGAAGCCAGCGTGAATGGGTCGGCATACTGCGTGATCGTCTCAATCGGTAGCGAGTGTATCACGGCATAATCGAACATCCACTGCTTCAAATCTTTCTGCAGGAGCTTTTTTCCGAAACCGTAATCGGAAAAATCGGGGAAACTTTTGTCAAAATCCTCCATTTTCCTGAAACCTTCTTCCGGCGATCCTGTTCCGATCCCGCAGAGCAGTTCGTAGAGATAAAGATATGCGAAAGGCGGTTCAATCGGGCTGAATTTCCCTTTTCTCGCGGCTGTTCTCCAGGTGAAATACTTTCTCAGCTGTCCCGCCGAAAGATCGTGGTATGACGGCGAATAGTGCATGCATACTCCGCTCCAGCCGTGGAAATCGTCCTCGTAGTCTTTCATGAACTCACCCTGGCGGCGGAAATTTTTTTTCTGCTGCTCAAAAGAACCGTCGCCGTATTCGTAAAGTTTCATCATTTCCCAGATTTTCTGCGGGATATCGGGATCGTTTACTTCTGATGCGGTGATGGGAGTGTCGTGGTACTGACTTTCGTTTAAATTGGAGGAGTTTTCAAGAACGATTTCTTTTGCCATTAAATACCTGAAAGGATCTATTTTTTCTCTTTTTTCTTTGCCAAAGCCGCTTTGACAAGGCCGTTGAAAAGCGGATGCGGATCGGTCGGTCTGCTTTTGAATTCAGGATGGAACTGACATGCTTCGAAATATGGATGATCTGCAAGTTCGATCATTTCTACAAGTTTTCCGTCGGGCGAAGTTCCGACAACTTTGAGTCCCGCTTTTTCAAGTTCCTCTCTAAATTTGCTGTCGTAATTGAATTCGTAGCGGTGGCGGTGGCGTTCACTGATGGATTCGCTTTTGTAAAGTTTCGCCGCTTTCGAGCCTTTGACAAGGTTGCACGGATATGCGCCGAGACGCATCGTGCCGCCTTTTTTTGTAACTTTTCTCTGCTCGTCCATGAGGTCGATTACAGGGTGTTTCGTCTTTGTGTCGAATTCAGTCGAGTTCGCGTCCTTCCAGCCGAGAACATTCCTTGCGTATTCGATTACGCAGCACTGCATTCCGAGACATATTCCCAGAAGCGGAACTTTGTTTTCACGGGCATATTTTATCGCAATGCACTTTCCGTTTACTCCGCGTGTACCGAAGCCGCCGGGGATAAGGATTCCGTCAGCCTTTTTGAGGAGTTTCGGATTTTTCTCAAGATCCTCGGCTTCGATGCATTCGACATGAACTTTCGCGTTATTCGCCATTCCGGCGTGCTGGAGCGCTTCGTGGACCGATTTGTAGGCATCTCTGATCGCGATGTATTTGCCGACAAGTGCTATCGTGCATTCGTATTTCGGCTTTGTCGCCTTGCGGACAAGAGTGTCCCATTCGGTGTGGATGACAGGTTTTATCGGAAGTTTGAGCTGCTCAAGGATCCTGAGGTCAAGCTCCTGTTTCAGAAGTTCGCGCGGAACTGCATAGACTGAATCGGTGACATCTTTTTCTTCGATTACACATTCGGGGCGGACATTGCAGAAAAGAGCGAGTTTATTGAGATGATCCTGCGGGATCGTCATTTCGGTGCGGCATACAAGGATGTCGGGGATTATACCGATGTTTCTGAGTTCAGCGACAGAATGCTGTGAAGGTTTTGTTTTGAGTTCGCCCGCCGCTTTCAGATAAGGAACAAGCGTCAGGTGGACGAAGCAGCTGTTTTCGGGGCCTACTTCAAAACGGAACTGACGCGCAGCCTCGAGGAAAGGAAGCGATTCGATGTCACCGGCAACTCCGCCGATTTCACAGAGAACGATATCGGCACCGCTTTCAGCTGCCGAACGGAATGCGTCTTTTATTTCGTTCGTGATGTGCGGAACGACCTGGACCGTGCCGCCGAGATATGCTCCGGCACGCTCTTTTGCGATGACAGACGAATAAATCCTTCCCGAAGTGTAACTTGAAGCCCTTGTGCAGTGGACTCCTGCAAAACGCTCGTAATGACCGAGATCGAGGTCAGTCTCGTAGCCGTCATCGGTGACAAAAACTTCGCCGTGCTGATAAGGACTCATCGTGCCGGGATCGACGTTGAGATAAGGATCGAGTTTCTGCATAAAAACCTGATATCCTCGGCTTTTCAGAATGAGTGCGAGCGATGCCGAAGTGATGCCCTTTCCGAGCGAACTTACGACTCCTCCGGTGATAAAAATGTACTTTGTCTGCTTTTTGCCTTTCGGCGATACGGTTTTTTTCTGCATAGCTTTCTCCTCTGGAAATTTGTTGATAAAAGGTTAAAAGAGCCTGCATAGCATAGGGATTTTTTGTTGAAAGACAAGATTTTCGGTGTTATTAAAAGATGTTTGTTGGTAGGGGGAAGCGCAATGGCTATCCAGCTTTCTGATCACTTCACATACAGTCGTTTGCTGCGGTTTTCTCTGCCGACGATAATGATGATAATTTTTACCTCTATTTACGGCATGGTGGACGGATTTTTCATCTCGAACTATGTCGGAAAGACGCCGTTTGCCGCGATAAACCTGATTTATCCGTTTCTGATGATTCTCGGCGTCGGGGGTTTTATTTTCGGAACGGGCGGCAGTGCGCTCATAGGTAAACTGCTGGGCGAGGGAAGGCGTGAAAAGGCAAATTCCGTTTTTTCGCTGATCGTCTATGTCACGCTTGCGCTCGGAATCGTGATTGCCGCCGCAGGGATCGCTTCGATGCGGAGTGTCGCTTTACTGCTCGGCGCCGAAGGGCAGATGCTCGAAGACTGTGTTCTCTACGGAAATCTCGTCATGCTCGGGCTTCCGGTCGTCATGCTTCAGTTTGAATTTCACAGCCTTTTTGTTGTGGCGGAAAAACCGAAACTCGGATTTTACACGACTCTGGCGGCAGGTTTTACAAATATGATTTTCGACTTCCTTCTTGTGGCGGTGTTTCCTTTCGGCATTGTCGGGGCTGCCATGGCGACAGTTGCGAGCCAGTTTGCAGGAGGAATCATTCCGCTCATTTATTTTTCGCGGAAAAACACAAGTCTTCTCAAGCTCGGCAAAGCTGAATTCGACGCAAAAGCGCTGCTTAAAACCTGCACGAACGGCTCTTCGGAATTTGTTTCGGGTGTTTCGATGTCGCTTGTGAGCATGCTTTACAACATGCAGCTTCTGAAATACAGCGGAGAAGACGGCGTCGCGGCTTACGGTGTGTTGATGTATGTAAACTTTCTCTTTCTTGCGATATTCATCGGTTATTCGGTGGGAACTGCCCCGATAGTCAGTTTCAATTTCGGTGCGAAAAATGTCAAGGAGTTAAAAAATGTCTTTCACAAAAGCCTGAAAATACTTGCTATTGTTGCTCTTGTGATGTTTTGTGCGAGTGAAATCTTTGCAAGACCTTTAGCCGCAGTTTTTGTCGGTTACGATGCCGGACTAACAGAACTCACAGTCAGCGGATTCAGGATTTTTTCATTCAGTTTCCTTCTTGCCGAGATCCCGATTTACGGCTCATCTTTCTTCACCGCGCTCAACGACGGTTTTGTATCGGCGGCGATTTCGTTTCTGCGGACAGTAGTATTTGAAACTGCTGCCGTTCTTATTCTGCCACTCTTTTTCGGTATAAACGGAGTGTGGTTTTCCCTTGTGGCGGCCGAATTTGTGGCGGCTCTTGTGACAGTTTCTTTCTATGCGGCGAAACGCAAAAAATACGGGTATTAAAGCATGCTAAAGTGATCGATTTGATTGACTGGGATTGAACAAAACTATAAAAACGGTGTCATGTATGCCGGAAGGCAGGTCGTTTCGCCAACTTTGTGGAAATCTTTTGTGTAAATCAGGTATCTTTCACCGACACGCGACGAAAACTTTTCGCAGAAAGCATCAAGCGATTTGTGAGTTTTGTATCCTGATGACTTGACTTCTATCGGACAGAGTTTGTTGCCTCTGGAAAGCAGAAAATCAATTTCGTAATTGTGGTTGCTATCGGTCGGGAAAGTGTAGTAAAAAAGTTCGTTTCCGCCGCTTCGCAGCATCTGAGCGACTAAATTTTCATAGATATAGCCTAAATTCGCTTCAAGTTTATCGCTGAGCAGTCTGCTGTAAATCGTGTTTTCGGTAAAAGACTTGTCACGGAAGGCAAGAGTCACAAAAAGCCCTGTGTCCGCGACAAACATTTTGTAACGGTAGATGTTTTTTGTCATCGGCATTCCTATGACAGGGTCGTTGACATGATATGCCAGAGAGACTGTCATGCTGTCAGCCATGTCAGCCACAATTTCTGCGACACGCATTGCATCCTGATTCGGCAGTACACTTGAAATCTGATAGCGTCCGGCATTGCCTGTCAGCTGCGAAGGAATTGCGTCAAAAAGCTGCGAAGCCCTGCCGCTGCCGTCTATTTTGTTGAAATCATCCTTGTAAAGTTCGATTATTTCGCGCTTTTTTTCATCCACAGCCTGCAAATTGTTGGTTTGAAGGTATGTGTCAACAGCCTGCGGCATACCGCCGACAAGCATATAAAGGCGCAGATCGCGCATCAGTTTGCGATGCGAACTTTCAAGCGGTTTCTTCATATCCCAGAACTTGCGCAGAATTTCAAAAGTGCTATCGTTCCCCAAAGCCCGGTAAAATTCCTCAAAATCCATAGGATAAAGTGTCATTCTTGTCTCTTCGGAAGGGATTACGATGTCACGAACATTCTTTTTGATCGAGAGCAGCGAGCCTGTTTCGATGTAGTCGTATCTGCCGTCTTTTACCAGATATTTTATTGCCTGCCGTGCCAGCGGCTGAAGCTGCACCTCGTCGAAAATGATTGCGGACTCGCGTTCATAGAGAGTGATGCCGGTTTCAATCTGAAGGTGCATAAAGAAGAAATTCAGATCACTCATATCGTCAAAAAGTGCATTGATTTTTTTGGGAACATGAGCGAAATCAATAAGAATATAGGATTTATACTCATTTTTTGCGAACTGCTCGACAAGCGTGGATTTTCCGACACGTCTTGCCCCTTTCAGTAACAGTGCAGAAGTGCCTTTCCGCTCCTCTTTCCACCTGAGCATTTTGTCGTAAAGCTTCCTTTTGAAAATCATAAAAGCCTCGTTTTTAAATTTCTAACAAAAACAGCATCTTATAACATGTTTGCGGAAAATCGCAAAATTTTTTTGATCAAATCTGCGGAAAATCGCAAAATTTTTTCAGCTAAAAATGCGGAAATCCGCAAAATTTGTGTTGATACGGTTCAAAAGATTTTAAAAAATCGTATTACTCTTAGAAAATATTGAAAAAATGTTATTGAAAACTATAATTCCGCGAATTTTGTTTTGGAGGAAACATGAACAATTTGGACGCAATTTCTGTTGTTGACGGCAGATACGCCGGAAAAACCGACGAACTCAGGGATATTTTTTCGGAATACGGCCTTATAAAACACCGTGTTTTTGTCGAAGTCGAGTGGCTTAAATTCATACTCGGACGCCTCGGATTTGACGATGCTCCGCAGGGTGTCATCGATGCTATAGACGCGATTTACAGCGGTTTCAACACAGAAAGCGGACTTATGGTCAAAAAGTTCGAATCTGTCACGAATCACGATGTAAAATCGGTCGAATACTATGTCAAAGACCAGCTTGAAAACCGCGGTCTCGGCCACTTGAAGGAGTGGGTTCACTTCTGCTGCACTTCGGAAGACATCAACAACACTTCTTACGCGCTGATGATAAAGAAAGGAAAAGAGATCGTCGGCAAACTTTTAGGCGAGCTCCTTGAAAAAATCGAGTCTATTGCTAAGGCAAACAAGGCTGTTCCCATGATGGCGAGAACGCACGGTCAGCCGGCGACTCCCACGACTGTCGGTAAAGAGTTCATAAATTTCGCGGCACGTTTCAGACGCGAGCTTGAAATTCTCGATAAAATCGAGGTCGAGTGCAAATTCAGCGGCGCGACGGGCAACTGGAACGCTCATGTTGCGGCGAAACCTGATGTAGACTGGCTTAGTGCCGCAGAGGAATTCATTTCGGAGCGTCTCGGCGCGAAACCTCTCATCTGGACCACGCAGATAAACAACTACCACTACATTTCGGAGATCTTCCACACGCTCATCCGCATCAGTTCGACGCTCATCGATATGGATAGAGATATCTGGACTTACATTTCGCTCGCTTATTTCAAGCAGAAACCGAAAGAGGGCGAAGTCGGCTCTTCCACAATGCCGCATAAAATCAACCCGATCGATTTCGAAAACAGCGAAGGAAATGCCGGAGTCGCGATCTCCCTCATGGAGCATCTGAGCACGAAACTTCTCAATTCGAGAATGCAGCGCGACCTTACCGATTCAACGGTTCTCAGGAATGTCGGTCTTGTTTTCGGCTACATTCTGATAAGCATCAAAAACTGCATGAAAGGGCTTTCCAAAATCGAAGTCAACTATCCGAAACTTGCGGAAGACCTTGAAAACAACCTCGAACTTTTAGCAGAGCCGGTTCAGACAGTCATGAGGGTTTACGGCGAGGAAAATCCCTACGAAAAGCTGAAAGGGCTTACCCGCGGCAAAAGGATCGAGAGAAAAGGCTTGGATGAGTTTATCGATTCGCTTGAAAAAGTTCCTGCTGATGTTAAGGAAAAACTCAAAAAACTCGAGCCTTCGACTTACCTCGGAATTGCCGAAAAACTTGTTGACGAATACTTCGCAAGAAATGGTGAAAAAAGTGAATAAGCTTTTAATTTTATTGGTTAAAATTTTTGTTTTGGTTTCGCTTCCCGTAATAGTTTCCTGTTCTTTCCGCAACGAAGCCAAGCCTTTGCCGGATGACGATACTGTTGATGCAGATATCACTGACACAGATACCACAGAATCGGATACTGATACCTCGGACACAGATGCTGATGATACAGAAACGAATGATACAGATGCCGAGAATATTGACACAGATGACAGTGATGAAACTGCTGTTGCGGATGATGATATTGATACATTTACGGATACGGAAGAGCCTGCCGAATGCGAAGAAGAGGTAATAAGTTCAGTCGTTATAGGCACTTATAACACGCATCTCTTTTTTGACACAGTCTGCGACACAGGACACTGCTCAAGTTCCGATTTTGAGAGCGTGCCGAGTGATTCCGAGTATAACACAAAAGTCAAAGATCTGGCTGATTCAGTGAAAAAGATCGGTGCGGATATAATTCTTCTGCAGGAAGTCGAGAAAGATTCATGTCTCCAGGATTTATTTAGAGAAACAGGTACTTACGAAGATTATTTTCTCGGCAAAAAGGAGACTGTTGACACTGCTGTTATGACTAAAGGAAAAATTACCTACAAAAACAAGCATACCGAGCAGATTGAATGTGCCGTATGCGAGGGCGGCAAGACAACTTTTTCACGGGCTTTTCTTGAAACTCATATTGAACTTGGATGTCGGAAAATCATAGTCTTTTCAGCTCATTTTAAATCAAAAGCCGATGACGATGCATCGCGCAGACTTGCCGAAGCTGCCGCGGCTGCGAAAATACTCAAAAAAAGAGCGGAAGAACATCCTGAAGCGCTTATCGTTATGGGCGGCGATCTCAACGACGAACCTGGAAGCGACACGCTTGAGTATTTTGAAAATGATTCTGCTTTTCTTAGGGTCGCAAACGAACTTTCTTTAAAAGATCAGGCGACTTACTACTATTCCGGCGAGGCGGTTGCGCTTGACCACCTTTTCTGGGTAAAAACTGCCGGCGGAACATACAAAACAGGCTCTGCCGAAGTCGTAAAGGATGCGCCGAGCTGGTATTCTCTCGGTTCTTCCGACCATGCCGCATTAAAAGCGACCTTTGAATTTTAAAATGTTCAAATTTGTTGCCGCAACACAGAAACCGCTGATAATTCCGGTGTTTATACCGCATTTAGGTTGTAAAAAAAGGTGTGCTTTCTGCAACCAGCGCGATGTTACAGGAGTCACTGAACCAACTTTGGAAGATGTCGAAAACGCGGTAAATAGTTATCTTTCGTGGTCAAAACCGCGCGAAAGGACTGAAATTTCATTCTACGGCGGCACTTTTACTGCTCTTAGCAGTGACAAAATGATGAACTATATCAAAAAAGGGGTGGAATTTGTTGAAAACGGTAGCGTAAATGCTTTGCGATGCTCTACAAGACCTGATGAAATCGATGAAGAACGGGTCGAAATCCTGAAAAACAACTATTTTGAAACAGTTGAACTCGGTGTGCAGAGCATGTCGGAAAAGCTGCTTGAAAAAATGAAACGCGGACACTCGGCTGAATGTGTCGAAAAGGCTGTTAAACTCTTGAAAAAAGCCGGGATATCGGTGGGATTGCAGTTTATGACGGGCTTTCCTTATGAAACAGATGAAGATGTCGAAATTTCATGTAATTCGTTAAAACTTCTCAAACCCGATTTTATAAGAATCTATCCTTTTGTTCCGCTTAAAAACACGCCGGTCGAGCGTGAAATTTCATCGGGAACGGTGTTTATGGAAAGCGTTGAAACGATTCTTGAGAGAACTGTGACGCTCTTTCTTGCCGCTATGAAACTTGAAATTCCGGTTATCAGAGTTGGCCTGCCGCAAAGCAGCGATGTGCCGGAAATTTATCCCGCCAATCTCTTTCAGGTCGTGGTTGCAAAAGCGATATCGCGTCTTGCAAAAGAAGGTGAAACAGAATTCTGTATTCCCGATAACTTTGAAACAAGTTTCAATATGGCTAAAAAAGAGTTTCCGTTTATTGGAAGAAAAATTCAGAAATGATTCTTATTTAGGTTCCGGTGCGTCAGCGTTATCCTGTTTGATGAATTCTTCTTCCATAGCGAAGAGAACACCGTCGGTGATGGTGACTTCAAACTGCATTCCGGCTGCATCAACATCAGCTGTACCGTTGTCGTAATCTCCGGAAGTGATCGTGAAAGTGCCTTCCGCGTTGATTTTCTTCTCAGGCTCTCTGCCGTCTTCTACAGAGTAGACTTTGCTGTTTGTTACAACCAGAGTGTTGTCGTTGAAAAGGAAGATCGCTTCGATTTTTATTTTGTCATCATCTTCGTCTTTGAGCATGTACCATGCATCCAGAGTCTTGTCTGCGTAAGATGCCGGCAGATATGCTGTCGGTTCGGTTGCGAATCCCGATTCGCCGTTTTCTTCCGCTTCTTCTTCGGCTTTAGCGCAGTAGTTTGAGAAATCCATCATTGCCTGAGTACATTCTTCCGAACCGGCGTCTTTACATTCGTATTTTTTACCGTCTACTTCATACCAGTAGGATTCATCTTTCGTGCAGAATTTGACAGCTTTGCCACCGCAGGTGTCAGGTTCTTCGGTAGTAACACACGTCGCACCGTCTTCCTCGTCGTAATCAATGTTTGTGTCGTAGCAGTAGTTATTCAGTTCGAATGCAGCTTTAGTGCAGTCGCCATCGTCGCATTTGAATTTTTTACCTGTTCCTTCGACTTCATACCAAATGTCATCGCCTTCAGCACAGGCTCTGACATCGTGTCCTTTGCAGTCTCCGGAGTCGGAGTAATCGGAGCATACTTTGTCTCCGTTGGTATAGTACCCGTCACCGGTGATACTGCTTCCGCCGCAGGACATCATCAGAAACATTGCAGCAAACATAGCTGCGAAAACCAAAAATTTTTTCATTTTTCTCTCCTTAAAAAAGTTAATAAACAAAAAACGCAATATTATAAAAAAAAGGTACAAAAAAGCAAAAATTTGAACAGTTGCATCCTTTGTAAAACGAAAAATAATTTTATATTAGAAAATTTGAAAATAATTTTAAATTTTATATAATTTGCAGTTTTTAAGGAGGCTCATTATGAAGATTGTTATTTTTATTTTATGTTTTTTTACGACTTTTTTCCTTTCGGCGCAGATGGTTGTCGAAAGTCCTGAGACAGACGCGCTTCTTGCGACGCAGATGCTGCTTATAAACGAGCTGGCGATTGACAGCCGGACTGCCGAAACAGAACGGTTTCTTGAGTATCTGACGCAGTTCGCCAACGTAATTTCGACGATTAAAAAGGGGCAGGAGGCGGCTGAAAAGGTGATGAAGATCGGAAATGAACTTAAAAATAAAAGTGCCCAAGAGTGGTTGTCCGAAGTCGAAAAAGGGCTCGCCGGAGTTTATCCAGATATCAGGGAAGCAACCGGATTTGTTTCGGAAGCAGGTGAAAAAGCTGCAAGTGCCGGAAAGTATGCCTCCTATGTTGCAGGGTGGGGGAGAAAACTTGGAGAATATCACGACAAACTGCTTGAAAATTACGGCGAACATCTCGTGTTTCCGGAGCTTTTCCCTGCCGCTGTGAAATCAGGAAAGGAGTTTATTCATGCCGAAAGTTCGCAGAAGATCGTCCACAAGGCGTGGCTTGAATCGGGAATGGAATATGAAATGAAAAACGATGCGGTGCGTGGCGAAGTGTTCAGGCGTTACTACGAGGAATACATGAAAAGCGCGAAGGAAAACGACAACATCGAGGCTTTAGGACTCGCGAATCTGATGCAGGCAAGCTATATTTCAACCGAAACTTTGGAACATATCCGTAAAAACCTAGATCTGAAGGTTATGAGAGAGCAGTTTGACCGCGATTCGGCAGAATCGTATCTCCGCTTTTTAAGTGATGAAAATAAGGAAAAAGATTTGCAGAAAAGTGATAGGAAAAAGAGTATTTTCGGGCTTTGATGGAGGATTTTTTGCTTTTTGCGGTGCTTTTCATGCTTTACACAAGCGTTGATATGCGGGCGGCGGAATTGATTGAGGCTGAATATTCGGCGATTATCGAGGAAGCAGTGAGGAAGTATCCCTACATTTCGGCTGACGGCAGAAAAAAAATTATAAATCCTTCGCTGATAAAAGCTGTGATATATGTCGAATCGCGCGGAAAGCCGGATGCGAAGAGCGCGGTCGGGGCTTACGGGCTCACGCAGATAATGCCGCAAACTGCGAAACTTCTCGGTTGCGACTACAAAACACTGGATGTTCCTCGGAACGCAGTCGAATGTTCAGCGAAGTTTCTGGCGGCACTTTTAACCTATAACAAAGGCGATCTCGTCAAAACTTTGTCAGGTTACAACGGCGGAACTTACTCGACGGAGAAAACACCGACTGAAAAAAGCGGCGGACTCGCTGGAAAAATTTACGAAAATCCCGAAACAAAACACTATGTTGTGTCGGTTTTGAGAATGTTTGATTTCTTCAAATGTTTTTGAAAAAAGCATAAAAATTCTAGTAAAATCAAGTATTTATTTCTGATTGACGAAAAAATGTTGACATCATCGAAAGATTTGATTATAAAGCGCGGCAATTTTCTTGTTCATGTGTGGGCTCGTAGCTCAGCGGGAGAGCACTGCTTTGACGTAGCAGGGGTCAGTGGTTCGATCCCACTCGGGCCTACCATGTTTCTTTTTGAGGTTGATATGTTTGAAGTAATACTTCCCGACGGGAATAAAATCGAATCTGAAATTTCTGAAAACTGGTTATCCTTTATAAAACGTGAAATCGGCGAAGGTTTAGCAAAGGCGGCGATAGCTGTCTCCGTAAACGGCAAACTCGTTGATGTCACTGCCGAGGTCGAGTCCTGCAATATGTCGGTTGTAACCGCAAAAAACGAAGAAGGACTTGCTATTATTCGTCATTCGGCTTCGCACATCATGGCTGATGCTGTCCAGCAGCTTTTTCCTGGAACAAAAGTAACAATCGGTCCTTCGATAGAAAACGGTTTCTATTACGATTTTGATTCACCGCACCGCTTCTCGATTGATGATTTCGAGGCAATCGAAAAGAAGATGGCCGAGATCATAAAGGCAAAGCATCCGTTTGTCAGAAAGGTCGTTTCAAAGGAAGAAGCAGTAAAGCTTTTCACTGACAAAGGCGAAAATTTCAAGGTCGAAATCATTGAAGATTTGGGCGAGCCTGTTGTTTCTCTTTATTACGACGGTGATTTTGTTGATCTCTGCAGAGGTCCCCATGTTCCGAATACCGGTTTCATAAAGGCTTACAAGCTTATGTCGGTTGCAGGAGCTTACTGGCGCGGCGATGAAAACAGAGAAATGCTCCAGAGAATTTATGCTACGGCATTCAGAACCAAAGAAGAGCTTGACGAATATCTTAAAATGCTTGAAGAAGCGAAAGAGAGAGACCACAGAAAGCTCGGCGCGGATCTTGATCTTTTCGCATTTTCCGAAAATGTCGGCGGCGGACTTGTTCTCTGGACTCCGAACGGCGGCATAGTCAGAATGGTTATCGAGAATTTCTGGCGCAAACAGCATGTAAGAAACGGATATAATCTTGTTTTCACTCCTCACATCGGAAGAAGTCTTCTCTGGGAAACCAGCGGTCACCTGGGATTTTACAAGGACGGAATGTACAATCCGATGGACATAGACGGTGAAGATTATTATGTGAAACCGATGAACTGTCCGTTCCATGTAATGCTCTACAAAAGAAAAAAATGGAGTTACCGTGAATTCCCGTTCAGATGGGCGGAACTCGGTACGGTTTACAGATATGAAAAATCGGGAACTCTCAACGGTTTGAAGCGTGTCCGCGGGTTCACACAGGATGATGCGCACCTTTTCTGCAGGCTTGACCAACTTGAAGAAGAGATCAAGCGCGTTCTCGATTTCTCGCTTTTCATGCTGAAGAGTTTTGAGTTTGAAAGTTTCAAACTTTTCCTCAGTACCCGTCCGAAAGAGTATGTCGGCGAAATCGAAGTTTGGAACAAGGCTGAAGGTGCTTTGAAGGATGTTCTTGAAGCATCAGGTCTTCCGTGGGAAATTCAGGAAGGTGACGGTGCGTTCTACGGTCCGAAAATCGATATAAATATCACCGATTCAATCGGCAGACTTTGGCAGCTTTCAACGGTTCAGGTCGACTTTAACCTTCCGGAAAGATTTGATATTTCATACGTCGGCGAAGACGGTCAGGAACACCGCCCGATAATGCTTCACAGAGCTCTGCTCGGCTCTATCGAGCGTTTCTTCGGCGTTCTTATCGAGCACTTCAAAGGCGCATTTCCTGTTTGGCTTGCCCCGATTCAGGTTGCAGTTCTTCCTGTTTCTGAAAAACATGCTGAAACTGCTGACAAGTTTATTCAGAAACTTGTTGAAACCGGCATCAGGGTCAAACTTGACGACAGAAACGAAAAAGTTGGCTATAAAATTCGCGAATGGTCTGTTCAGAAAGTTCCTTACATCGTTGTAATAGGCGATAACGAAGCCGATCTTAAGACTATTACGGTCAGAAAGAGAGGCGGAGAGCAGGAAACTTTTGCAACGGAAGATTTCTTGGCTAAGTTGAACTCGGAAAATTACAACGGAGTTTACTATTGATGAAGCCTGCTAAGCCGGAATCAGGCAATTCGGCACAGCCTGCACCTGCTGGTCTCGTAAATGAGACTATCAAAGCCTCTTCAATGAGGGTGATTGCCCCGACAGGCGAAGTGCTGGGTGTTCTTACGAGGCGGGAAGCTTTGGAAAAAGCTAGAGAATTCGGGCTGGATCTCGTCTGTGTTTCCCCAAACACGGATCCTGTAGTATGTAAGATAATGGATTTCGGAAAGCATCTTTACAAATTAAAGAAAAAAGCAAAAAAAGCAAAAGCAAATCAGGTTGTTATTGAGATTAAGGAGCTTAAGATACGTCCGAACACCGATACGCACGACCTTATGACGAAAATCCGTCAGGCGAAGAAATTCCTGGAGGACGGAAACAAGGTTAAATTTACTGTTTTTTTCAGAGGCAGAGAGATCATGTTTGCTGAAAAAGCGTTGGAAAATCTTAATGTTATTGTCAAGGAACTCGGCGGTGAAGACCAGCTCGCAATCGAATTGGATAGTGTTGTTAAAAATAAAAAAATGACAATGTTGGTAGCGCAGAAAAATTAAGGAGAATTTGTTATGCCTAAAATGAAAACTAATAGAGCTGCAGCGAAAAGAGTTAAATCGAACGGCAGCGGTAAAATGAAAAGATGGCATCCTTTCAAAAGCCACATCCTTACGAAGAAAACCCGTAAGAGAAAAAGAGATTTGAGAAAGGGCGCTTACATCGAGACCTGCGATATTCCGCAGATGAAGAAACTTCTTCCGTATCTTTAATAGGAGACAGAAATGAGAGTAAAAAGAGGATTTAAAGCCAATAGAAGAAGAGCGACGATACTCAAAGCCGCAAAAGGCAACTATATGGCAAGATCGAGAAGATACAGAGTTGCCAAGGAAACAGTTGAGAGAGGATGGGCTTACGCGTTTGCTCACAGAAAACTCAAAAAGAGAGATTTCAGAAAACTTTGGATCACAAGAATAAATTCCGCTGTCAGAGAAAGAGGACTTTCCTATTCAGCATTTATGGGACTTATTCACAAGGCCAATATCGATATCGATAGAAAGGTTCTTGCTTATCTCGCAGTCGAAGATCCGAAAGCTTTCGACAGAATCATTGAAGAAGCCAAAGGCGCTAACTAATTTATTTGGGGGAAAATATGAGTGTAACAAAAGTTGAACTTGCAGACCTTGTTTACGAGCAGATGAAAATTGACAAGAAGGACGCTTCCGAACTTGTTGATATGTTCTTTGAAGAACTGAAAAATACTCTCGCAAAAGAGGGCGAGATCCAACTCAGCGGTTTCGGCAAATTCTCTGTTAAAGAAAAGAAAGAGAGAAGAGGCCGTAATCCTCAGACCAAAAAACCTTTGACAATCAGCAAGAGAAGAGTTGCGACTTTCCATCACAGCCAGGTGCTGAAAGACAGGCTCAACAACAAGTAGTTGTTCCTTATAAGGTCGGGATGTAGCGCAGTCTGGGTAGCGTACCTGAATGGGGTTCAGGTGGTCGCTGGTTCAAATCCAGTCATCCCGACCATTTTTTGTTTATAATGAAAAAGATTTTTCTCACAAACGATGACGGAATTTATGCCGCAGGTTTGTCGGCGTTGGAAGTTTCCGCGTCGAAGAGAAATCTTTCATGCTTTATTTCCGCTCCTTTGAACGAGCAGAGCGGTGCTGGTCATTCAATAACTTTGGGTGCTCCGCTCCGTGTCTCAAAATTTGCCGAAAATCGTTTTGCAGTAAACGGAACTCCGACTGATGCGGTTTATGTTGGTATAAATGCTCTGATTGACGAAAAACCGCTTTTTGCCGTTTCTGGCATCAACAAAGGGGGAAATTTAGGCGACGACCTCACTTATTCCGGCACCGTTTCGGCGGCGATGGAGGCTTTTTATCACGGTGTTACTTCATTTGCTGTTTCGCTTTACATAACCGATTTCGCGGCATTTAAAAACGAGACTTTTGCAATCTGCGCCGACTTCTTTTTTGACGAAATTCTTCCTGAAATTGAAAAAGTTGTCGGAAAAACGGAACTTTACAGTAAGCCTCGGCTTTTCAATATAAACATTCCGGAGACTATTGCCTCATCGAAAAAAGTTCCTGTAAAATGGGCTCCTTTCGGCAAAAGGCTTTACGGCGGCGATGTTGTCAAAAGGGTCGATCCAAGAGGAAAAGAGTATGTCTGGATTGGCGGAAACCAGTTCTCTTTTGCCGATATCGAAGGGAGCGACTGCTGTGAAATCCAGCGCGGATGCGCGACGGTAACTCCTGTGTCTCTCGAATTTAGCGATTATGAAATTCTTAATAAAATCAAGGTGTAAAATGGAAAAACTTACTTTTAAGGAAGCGTTTATGGCTACTCCGGGACCTAATTCCTGGAAAGAGGCTGTTATTCTCGCGATAAAAGGGCTCTGCATGGGTGCCGCGAATGTCATTCCCGGTGTTTCAGGAGGCACAATCGCACTTATTGCCGGAATCTATGAAAAACTTCTGGCTGCGATCAAGTCTTTCGACTCGGTGTGTGTCAAAAAACTCATTTCCTTTGATTTTAAAGGGGCTGTCGCTAACCTTCACACCCGTTTTCTTGCGGCTCTTTTCTTCGGAGTCGCTGTCGCAATAGTTTCTCTGGCGCACGTCATGAAGTTTTTGCTCAACGAGTGCCCGGAGCCGACATACAGCCTTTTTTACGGCCTTATCGCAGCTTCGATCTATGTCGTCGGCAAAACGATAAGATGGAAAATTCCAGAAGTAATTTCGATACTTGCAGGAACGGTTGCGGCGTATTTTCTGGTCGGGCTTATTCCTGTCGAGACTCCTGACGGTCTCTGGTTTATCTTTCTCTGCGGTGTTTTCAGTATCTGCGCGATGATTCTGCCAGGCATAAGCGGTGCCTTCATTCTGCTTGTCCTTAAAAAATACGAATACATCATGGAAGCTGTGAAAAATCCGTTCAGTCTCAACAGTATTCTGGTAATCATAGTTTTCTGCATCGGCTGCGGCGCGGGACTTGTCGGATTTTCGCGCTTTTTCAACTGGCTTCTCAATAAATGGCACTCGATGACGCTTGCGTTCCTCACCGGTCTTATGGCTGGTTCTCTTCGCAGTATCTGGCCGTGGAAAGGAGAGGCTATCGTTGAAATGGTCGGAGGAAAAGAGAAAATCGTTTCGCAGGCGAATGTTTTCCCTGCGGAATTCGGCGGATATTTTTTCCTCTGCATAGCTTTGATGATAGTCGGAGTTGTTTCGATTGTCGTTCTTGACAGAATGTCTGAAAAACATTAGTAATTTTATATTCGGGGAGTCATGAGAGAACATTCTTTCATAACAAATTACCTTAAAAATCCTTATTCTTCGGTTCTTTCGGTTTCGGGAAACACGAAGGTCATAACTGCGCTTTCACTTGATATGAAAGTTCCTCCGCATGTCAAAAGCGGCGGCTGGCTTACTGCCGAATACTCGCTTCTTCCTGGCTCGACAAACGTCAGAAGTACTCGCGAAAGAAGCAAAATTTCGGGAAGGACTGCTGAAATCCAGCGTTTGATAGGGCGCTCTCTCAGAATGACCGTCGATTTGGAGAAAATCCCCGGAATCACGATGCTTATTGACTGTGATGTTCTTGAAGCCGACGGCGGAACGCGCACCGCTTCGGTAAACGGCGGAATGCTTGCGGTTGCCATTGCCTGCAAAAAACTGGTTGACGAGGGAGTTGTTCCCGAAAATCCGCTTAAAAACTGGATCGGCGCCATCAGCGGCGGAGTTATTGACGGCAAAGTAGTTATGGATCTTGATTACGAGAAAGATTCGCGGGCAGACACCGATTTTAATTTTGTCTTTTCTGAAAACGGCAATATAATCGAGCTTCAGGGAACTGCTGAAAGAGTTCCTCTCGACGATACCAAGTTCTTTGAATTATTGAATGAATCGCGCGTTTGCGTGAAAGATATTATAGCTGAAATGAAATCAACAGCAGGTTTTGCAAAATGATTATTGTTGTAAAAAAAGGGACAAAAGAGGAATTTATTGACAATATAAAGGAAACTTTGCTTGCGAACGGCATGACATTCTATGTTCTGCAAGGTTCCAGTTATGTGCTTATTCCGGTTGCCGGAGACCTTACAACTTCAGATATGGGGCGTTTCAAGTCTTTGCCTGGAGTCGAGAAGATCATCAACATTTCGAAACCATATTATATGGCATCGAAAAATTACCGAGAAAAGAGTGTCGTCGATTTGGGCGACGGAGTCGAAATCGGCAATGATTTTACAATGATATCAGGACCTTGTAGTGTTGAAAGTGCTGATTCTCTTGATAAGATTGCTGCATTTCTTTCAGGTCTTGGCGTAAAAATCCTTCGTGGCGGAACATTCAAAATGAGAACTTCGCCTTACTCTTTCCAGGGGCTTGGAGAAAACGGCGTCAAAATTTTGAACGAAGCGGCGAAAAGATACAACATGAAGACTGTTTCGGAAATAGTTGACGTCAGACATATTGATCTGTTTGAGCAGTATATTGACATAATTCAGGTGGGAGCGAGAAACATGATGAATTTCGCGCTTCTTAAAGAGCTTGGCAAGTGCAGCAAGCCGATTCTGCTCAAGCGTTCTGCAAATGCGACGATAGACGAATTTCTGTCGAGTGCCGAATACATTATGGCGGAAGGTAACGAAAACATAATTTTGTGCGAGCGCGGAATCACTTCTTTCGATGATTCGACCCGCAGCGTTGTGAATATCGCGGCGATTCCTATAATCAAAGGTTTGACGCATCTTCCGGTTATCCTCGACCCGTCGCATAGTGTCGGCAGTTTCAAATATGTTCCGGCCGTTTCAGAGGCTGCGGTTGTTCTCGGAGCTGATGGTCTTATCGTCGAGACGCATTACAATCCGACAAATGCCCTTTCGGACGGATACCAGTCGCTGAATTTCACCTCATTTGAAGCAATGTACAAAAAAGTTCTGAAACTTCGCGAATTCAATAAAGAAAATTAGTAAATAATATTTAGTGCTTGAAGTTCTTTTTGTGCGGTGGTGGCGGAAGATGGCCGGGATTTTCGTCAATTACACCGTTGCAGTTGTTGTCAAGTCTGTCGAAATACTCGTAGGCTCCAGGGTAAATTTCAGGGTTGTTGTCATTGCAGTCGCCGGTTTTGTCAGCTCTGAAAAGTCCTGTCGGTTTGCATAGGCACTTGCTGTCATCGCCTATGCCGAATCCGTCACCGTCGCTGTCGCGGTAAAACGGCCTGCAGTCTGTAAGATTTTCGCCTTCGTCAACTTCTCCGTTGCAGTTGTCGTCAAGATCGTTGCAAATCTCTCTTGCTTCAGGATGCACCTTTGGGTTGTTGTCGTTGCAGTCGCCCCTTTCAAGTGCGCGGAAATCGCCTTCTGAAACGCACAGACAGCGGTGTTCATCTGTTCCAGATCCGTCATAATCGAGGTCTTTGTAGTATTTGTTGCAGTCTTTGGAATTTTCAAGATCTATTTTGCCGTCGCAGTTGTCATCAATCCCGTTGCAGATTTCGTCGGCTTTCGGATGAACGTAGCGGTTGTTGTCGTTGCAGTCTCCACCTTTGCGCGAATAACCTGTCGGAACACCGTCTTCTTCGGAACAGTCGTAGTCAAAAACTGCTTTTTCGCTGCCGAATCCGTCTCCGTCACGGTCGATAAAAAGGACACAGTTTGCGGAAATGGTAAAAAATGCACTCAAAACAGCGGCAAAAATCAGAAATTTTGTTGAATTCATTAAACCTCCGGTGCAAAAGACTATCTATTTTACATGAAAATCCTATTTTTGCAATACGAGTTTCTATTCTTTAATGATTTAATATTCCGGGCCTTTTTGATTTTTTATGAGAATTATTTAATAAATTTTTCTGTTTTTAATAGTCAGTTGTCAAGATGTTATTTTACGCATATTGACCGGATTTTGAGTTTGATTACAATTCCCGGAACTTTTTCGGAGGAAAAAATGCCAAATCCAAAAAACATATCTATTTTTGAAGACACCGTGAACCTTGTGGAGAACACAAAACGCCTGCAGGAAGCAGTCGCCGCAAGCCTGAAATCGCAAAAATTCATTGCGGAAAGCGATTCAGTGCCGGACGGAAGTCTCGTCAAACGCTTTGAAGAGCCCGCGCAAATCATCGTGAGCAAAAAACGCACCTTCGAGGCAGCTTCTGCTTACGCAGGAAAGGGCGACAAGCTGTGCGTGCTCAACTTTGCTTCCGCATCGAATCCGGGAGGAGGAGTTGTGAACGGCTCCAGTGCGCAGGAAGAGTCTTTGTGCCGTGTTTCCACGCTTTATTTTACGCTTGATACAGACGAAAACTGGAAGCGGTTCTACAAGCCGCACAGAATAAGCCGTGACCCGATCCACAACGACGATATTCTCTACACGCCGGACATTGTCGTGTTCAAAACGGACTCTTCTGCTCCGGAGCGCATGCCGGAAAGCGGCTGGTTCAACTGCGACGTGATCACCTGCGCCGCGCCGAATCTCCGCGAAAATCCGGTCAACCGCTACAACTCGGGCGACGGAAGCGAACGGCTTCTGCTTTCTGATGACGAGCTTTCCTCTGTACACAGAAAACGCGACCGCAGGATCTTTGATGTCGCCGTGCAGAATAAAGTCGATGTGCTTGTTTTGGGTGCATTCGGCTGCGGTGCTTTCAGAAACAGCCCGGCCGTAGTCGCCGATGTTATGCTTTCGCTTGCAAAAGAATATAAACACGCCTTCAAGATGATCGAATTCGCGGTATACTGCCCGCCCTTCGACGACACGAATTACCGCATCTTTGCGGAAAGGGCTTTTTAACTTGCACAATCCTCGCTTTTCCCTATAATTTTTCGGTTTTTGATTGTTTTGGAGATAAAAATGAAGAAACTTTATCTAATTTTTATTTTGGTTTTAATTTTATTGCCGATTTTTGCCGACAATAATAACAAAAAAACCGATTCTGCCGCAAATGAAGATTGGAAAGTCGGTGGCGACAAAGAAACGATCGTAAAATTTGAAAGCAATCCGAGTGGTGCTGTTGTCCTTGCGGACGGGAAACTTCTTTGTCAGGCAACCCCATGCTCTAAAATACTGACACAGGGAAAACACGAAATCGAGATGCAAATAAAAGGAAATTGTTTTCACAATATTGGCAAACAAATTACTGTAAAAAATGTTGAAAATCAATATGTAAAGTTTGACTTGAATCCCCGAGAATCGGCAGTCAAAATTTATGCACAAGATGAGAAAGACAATGATTTGAATGCCGATGTTTTTGTTGACGACAAAAAGGTGGGAAAAGCCCCAGGAACATTCAAGGTGCCACTCTGCAGCAAAAAACTGCTTGTCAAAAATGGAGGTATTGAATATTCAAATGAACTTTCACTCAAAGAAAGGAATGTTCTTACTATTCGGGCAACATTAAAACAACCTGAATTACAGTGGTCTAACAAGTCATCCTATTTTATGAGGTGGA
>Ga0310696_10001005_pt1 | contig 41448 bp, 60 predicted proteins | sample AusTroGonzalo_MG_4_FD_203885 | JGI IMG/M metagenome (GOLD analysis project Ga0310696, IMG submission 203885) | Bovine rumen microbial communities from tropical cattle in Woodstock, Queensland, Australia - Gonzalo_02 (v2) (version 2) | ecosystem: Host-associated > Mammals > Digestive system >... | reverse complement strand
AATCTGTAGCAACATTATTAGTAAACACTATATTTATGCTTTTATAATAAGCGTAATTAGCATTATATTTTAATTTAACCAATTGTGTAGGGTCTGGGTACATAATTAGTCTTGTTGCTTGAGTGCCTGAAGTTGTTGACGGTACTACCATTTTATACATCATATAGTAGTCGTCTGAACTACCTATAAAGTAAAAACTACTTAAGCCCTTTGCAATTGCGTCATTGATAAGTGCTAATAATAAAGGCTTGCATTCGTTCCCTGTCACATAGTTTCTATTCATTGAAGTAAAACTTCCCATTATTGCAGTTGATAGATTTAATCTTCTTACGATAGTTGAACTTTCAATTAATTTGTCTGCGTATGTCTTTGGAACTGGGTCATAACTTGCAGTTGGTGTAAATTCTGCTGTGTTGCCTATTGGCAAATATTTACCCATTGTATTTGCGTCTGAACTACTATAACTCATTGCAGTAATGTGCCCATCTGTAACTGTACAAGCAACTATAACTTGTTGTGTTCCATATGCGTTATACAAAGAATATGCAAGTTCGTAAACATCTCCTGCACATAAGACTTGTTGGAATGAAAAGTAAGTTGTTGATTGCGTTAAATCAATTTCATCTATGTGTAACCTATATGTCCATATACCATAGCTTTGCTTAACATTTAGCAAAATTGCTTTGTTGCCTTTCCCTAATGCGTCTTCAATAATTGTTGCCAATGCTGCTTGATCTGTGGCGTCTAGATAAAAAGCCATATAATTTTGACCATATACCATATAAGAACTACTGCCTAATTCTATATAATAGTAGCCACAATTAGTGTCTCCACTACCTCCTCCACCGCCAAGGCTTACTTCACTCCATTTATATGTTGAGCCGTCTAATACACATTCATAAAAGTGCCCATTTGTATAACTACTATCAGTTGTACCTGTATATTGAACTATTTGGCCTACATTTGAACTTGCTGCCGTTGGCATTGTTGAATATTGTGTTTGAACTGAACTTACCGAGTCATCTACATATTTTTTATTAGCTGGGTTATAATCACCTGACGGAGTAAAAGCATAAGTATTATATATTGAAATAGGCAAATACATTGTGGAAGTACCACCACTTAAATATTGAATGTCAGTAAATTCACCATTAGTGACCGTAATTGTAAATGTATGAACCTTAGCTATTTGACCATTATTATTGTTTGAACCTCTATAAATATGGCAATCTTCGTCATAAAGAGCCGGGTTATAACCAATAGCGATTGAAAAGTTTGAAGTTGTATTCATACCTCTACCATTTATTTGTAATAATTTTGAATAACCGTTATCATAAGTGTGCCATACTAAAAGTGGGTTTTGATAATCATTATTAATATACATTTGCTTTAAGATAGCAAGAAATAATTCTTTATCGGTAGTAGTTTTAAAGCGTATGCAGTTAGAACCTGTTCTATGGAAGTAAATATAGGTTCCACTATCAGTTGGGTAATAGTGGTACACTCCTTTTGTAGCAGTTGAACCACCTAGTGAAACTTCTTCCCAACTATAAACAGGAGGTTGTGCTTCGTCACTTACGCATTTGTAAAAATGTCCATTGGTGTAATTATTATCTGTTGTCCCCACATATTGTACTATTTTATTTAACAAAGTACTTGCTGCCGTTGGCATTGTTGAATATTGTGCCGTTGCACCATTAAATTTATCGTCTGCGTATTTCTTTGTGCATGGATTGTAGTCATCTTGAGGTGTATAACTTGTATTATTGTTTGTTGGCAATAAATTATAAGTTATTTTTGAAGATGAATAACCGAAATATATGTTTGTAATATGCCTATTACTCGTATCTATGCTAAATGATTGTGATCTCAAATATTTATCTCCATATTGAAGCGACCAATCATTAGCCAAATCATATTGAATAAGTAAATCAAATCTTTCAAATGTTTGTGTGTTTTGGTTATAAACAAGTTCTATTTTATATCTATGTAATGCGTCATCTGACTTATTAACAAAGTAATAATCAAGATGTCCATTGCTAGGTACTTCTTGGGTATCAATAAGATCATTTAAAATATCAATAAGCATTGCTTTGTTTTCTTCAGATAAAAAGTTGCTGCTAATTGAATCTCTTTGCCAATCATATACTAGCCTTTCACCGAAATTTAAAACATGGATTATTTCTTCATTTACTCCATATTCAATTTTACTCCAACTATATGTTGGTGTTAATGCACCATCACTTACAACTTGATAGAAATAACCACAAGTGTAATTTTGATTTGTTGTCCCTGTGTATTGTGCTATTTGTCCCAAATTAGTGGCACTTGCAGTTGGCATTGTCGAATATTGCATTACATTTTGCTTATTATTTAGTAATCCATTAGTTTCATTTTTTGTGTAATAATCGCTTAAATCGACTTGGATTTGTTTCTCGCCAATTAGTTCCCAATTATTGTTTGCGTAAATATACTCATCATATAAATCCGTTGTGCTAGGATCTCCTTTTGGTACTAAATACATAGTATCAGTTTGTATTCCAGTTGTTGGCAATTCTTGTACTATCAAAAACTTAATTGCACCTGGCACACCTGGTTCTCCTTGTGGACCTGGTTCTCCGTCTAAAACTTGAGTTGTTTCGACAGATCCATCTTTTTTAGTTATTGCAATTGTTGTTATATGCCCTGTCTTTGAAGCATTAATATTTAAATTGTCCATTTCTGCTAATTTAGCATTTGCAATATCAATCCATTCTGGGTATTCGTCTGGAATTTCTGCCGTGCTATTAATTGCTTTTTCAACATTCAAGTAGAATATATTAGATTTCCAAACTGGAAGTTCATTTCCTTGTTGTTCTTCCGTAATTCTAACTTGCATATTGATCTGCCCTACTTTATTAAGTAAACTTGATTTTATTTCTAAAGTATAAGCATTGTCTTCTTTTGCCATTTCTAAATAGCCTTTTTCGCCGTTTCTTTCGATTTCTAGGTAGGCGATACCATCAATAAAATCGCCGTCAAATGTAACAACGATTTTACCTTGTAAATTTTCGTAATTCAATCCTAGTCTTTTCTTGTTTAGTATAACTTGACTAGTAATTGGATTAATCAAAACTTCTACATTTTTCATCAAATCAAACTCCTCTCTCTATGCTATTATAGCATAATTTTTCTCAAAACAAAAAAGGCATTATTTTGCCTTTGTTTTTTTCTTTTTTGATTTTTCTTCTACCTTTTTTGCCACCGAAATCAGTTCACTATCTGGTGTAAAATTAGATAGTTCCTTTTGCAATTCTTTAGGTTTTGGTTCTTCAATCTTTTTTACGATTTCAACTGCATTTTTTTTAACCAAATATTCTGCTCGTTCTAAACTTGTTTTCCACTCATCGCCAACTTGATGATAACTATTTGTCTCCACATCTTTTTTACCTAAAAATCCTGGTAATGCTCTAACGATTACTTCCACTTCATTCTCCTCCTCTTCATCAAAATTTTTGATTATCTCATCTTTATTTATTTCACCTTTATACCCTAAAAATTTTAACCAATCTTCTAATGAATGATTATCGTATTCTTTACATTTTGGTATTTTAGTTATTTTATTAATATCAAAATTCATATCTAAAGGTACAACATAACCATTAACACCATCTTTTATTAATTCGGTACACCCTCCAACATCTGTTACAATGCACGGGACTTTATACTGCAAACTTTCTTGTACCGTGTATGGTAAGCCCTCACTATCACTCAATAATACAGTATAGTCAGCACTTGCTAAATAATCCCATATATCATACCTTTGTTTCCAAAACTTCACTTCTTCATAATTACATTTTTGTGGAGCATTTGTGAAAATGTCCCATACAAATTTTATTTTTGCACTCCTCATCATTTCCATCATCTTTTGCATTCTGCCCCAACCTTTTGCAGAATCCAATCGAGTACAACTTATCAAATGCAAAACTTTATTTGTTTTTCTTACTGGCAACAAAATATTTTTTATTGTTGTAGGGTTGTCGTGCAAAACTTCATTACTCATTTTACTCACGAACTCGCCGCACCCTACTATTTCTTTGATTCCCATATCGTGATATTGCTGATATAAAAGACCTTTATCTAACAAATATTTATAATTAGCATGTCTCATTTCAATCATTCGCTTGGCTTTAATGTTGTTTGGGATTATTCCCCATACACTATTGCGAATAAATATATCGCATTCATATGTTTTACTTTCTTCATATTTTTCAATTTTGACAAGTTTTGCCATTTTTCTTAAACGTTCAGTATCTCCACTGCAATATAAAACAACTATGTCAAAATAATTCCTTAGCCACCAGCACCAATTATAAGCCATTGTTTCAACACCGCCAATTTGGCAAAAATTACTTTGATAAAATATTATTTTTTGTTTCACTATCTCAATCCTTTATTTACCAGTTCTATTTGTTCTGGTGTATCAATATCTATTGTTTTATCATTTATGCTTAAATATGTATCGTCATTTATATACATTTTATTAGGATCTAACCCATTAAGGATTCTGTATACTTCCCAACTTAAAGCATACCCTCTTTCAAGTTTTTTCTCGTCTTGTAGTCGTTTGGCTTCATTTATTGCATTTCTAAAAGCTTTTTGGTCAACTATAATCCAACCAAAAGGTTCTCCCCAATTTAAATGTTCTTTATTTCTTGCAACTTCATTGCCTATAAAAGTGTTTTTTGTTGGATCCAAATTTAATATTTTGCGCATAGCGTCTTCGGTGTAATAAACGTCCCCATGCAAATATATAGTTGGTTCTTCTGTTGGGTAATAAGCGTCTACCCAATAACCTTTTACATGCCCGCTCTCGGCTTCAAAACTATTTTCATGGTGTAATATGTCACCATACTTATTAAAAGCTTCATCATTTGTACTTATATACCATTTATTAATACCATTTTCTTTTAACAATCTTATAGTACGTTCAATTAAAACTTCACCATGTATTACACTTAAAGCTTTGTGCTTTTCAAAATCTTTGTATCTGCCACCAGCCATAATTATTACTTGCATTGTATTCCTTCTCCCCAATCGCCAAACATATTATGTTTACAATAAACTTCGTTGTCTAATTTCTCATGATTTACAAAATACTTTTTAGGGTATATGGTAACTTTATCATTTTTTTGGTAAACCATACTATCTCTATCTACATACTCGCTTAAAACATCTGTCATTATCATTGGACTTGTTCTATAATCCCACCAATTTTTCTTTAATTCAAATGTTTCAGTTTCATATTCGTCTAGCAATTTTTTGACTATCGGATTACCTTGTTCGGCACCTATTGTTGCCGTGCTAAAATAATGTGGTTGTTCAAAACCAATAAAAAACTTATTGTCTAGTAGTAGTTCAAACGATTGATAAACTTCAATATCAGTGTCAAAATAAACGCCACCATATGTATATAATGCCCATAATCTTACGGGATCAGAAACAAATCCCCACGCTTTATGCTTGTATGCTTGCTCGCAATATTTAATCGAGCTAATATTAAAGTTATCTTCGTTAATTTCTAAAAATTCCCAATCTGGCATATGTTTGTGCCAACTTTCAATGCACTTTTGTACACTTCCTGGTTTTTCTTTTCCACCAAACCAACAATAAATTATTCTTTTGGGTATCATCTTATCACCTACACACATTATAGCATAAAAAAACAAGAGTACAAAATAGTACTCTTTTATTTTATTAGCCACACATTTTCAACTTCTTTGTTTCTTGGATCAAATGTATCATACAAAACTCCATATTTGCTGCATGTTAAATGCCCTAAAGTTGAGATTATTATTATATTATTTGGGAATAAACCAGAAACATACCCCACACTTCCATATATTCCATTTAACCTTTGATAGGTTCTATCTAAATAGTTTCTTACAAATTCCCTTTTGTCTAATAAAGTGCCCTCATATTGAGCAATATCACTCAAATAATTATATACATAGTCCCATGGCTTGTTAGTAGCACACGAAATTGCTCGAATAACACAATCGTCTTCATATTTATTTAATGCATTTGCATTATAATATTTATACATCTACATCATACTTCTTTGTAATGTTTCATTAAGCATTTGATGTTGTTGTGGTGTTTCGGCTTCTTCATGTAACACTTTAATAAAATCTTCTAATGCTTTTACCATATAATGAAAACTTTTATCGGTTTCTTCTCCTGCACCATATCGTGAACGATTTTCCATATAACGCCCATATTCATCACGAACTCTTCCCAAATGTTCATCTCCACGATATTTCATATCATAACCTCTACGACCATAATCGTATTCACCATAACCACGGCCATAACTATCATAACCTGGTCTTCTTCCATAATTTCCGTACATTTCTTTGTCCTCCTTTGCCATATGATTTATTTTTGAAAGTTTATAAAGATAATCTAAATTATTTGTTGTAATACCATCATTTAATATTTTTTTAATACTATCTTCGGTCTTGTTGATTAATTGTTCTTCCATTTTTTTCGCTCCTTTCTTTTAAAAGTTGCAATATTTCTTTTTGGTTTTTTATTATTGTTTCTAAATAATCTTTATTTTGATGTTGCAATTCATTCATCAAATCACTATTGTTAAAATCTTTAAATAATATTTCCAAACTTAACAATTGTAACCCTAATGAAGCCAAATCTATATTTTTATTATTCATTAAGCAATTTTCTCAATAATAAAATTAACATCTTTTACAACTGGTATTTCAGTTTCAGTATTTGTTAATGTAGTAGTGCCAGTTATTGTAAAAGGTAAGGATCCAACTGCAATTGTTTGATTTACTCTTGGGCAAACTCTTAATAACTTAGTAAACGAAACATTAACATAATTTCCGGGTGTTGTTATTTCTGCGTCTACTTCTGTTCCCTCAACATCTGTTCCAGTTGCCGATTTTAAAGCAAGTGCAACAATACCAGCCGTTTCACTTGTTACATTAGCATTAAAATTAACTCTAAATGTTCCTCCACCAATTATTGTAAAATCACTTCCTCCTGGCATATATTGTAGCCAGCCACAACAATTAGCATTTCTACTTCTTAAATCTATTGTATTAAAATTAATATTATCGGTATTACTTGTTAATATTTCTGGTGTTACTTGTAGTGCTTGTATCATTTTATTTCTCCTTTCTTAAAAAAAAGAATAGGGCTTGCCTATTCTCTATTAGCAAGTTCTCATATTTGAGCGAGTAGTAATCTACCCTATGCTATTAAATTATGTTTGTTGCAAAATTTCCATTGCAACCACAACCTGTTCCATTACATGTAAATATTGGAGTGTTTCCATATACTGGTTGAGCAGGAATAGGGCAACTACGAAGTTCTGCTACTAATTGGTTAGCAACCGTTGCATTATTTGCTCTAATATCTGCTGTTTGGGCTACTTGACTTGCTTGTCCACGTGCATATAAAAGTTCTTGACGAAGTTGATTAATAACATCATTCTTTTGCTCTATCTTATCAGCACATAATTGATCTAAAATACGTTGAACACTCGCTGTTTGGTTGGCAAGAATATCTCTTACGCCCTCATTTAATGCTTGTCTATCAGCACAATTTTCAGTTGCAACAGTATACTTCAAATCGGCGATACCTAAACGGTTTTCACAGCAACAATTATCGAATGATTTTTGTAAACCATTAAATCCTTGCAATGTTGCAATTTGGTTATTAAAGTTTTGGTTCATATCTGCCATTTGTCTATTAGCCGCTGCTATTTCTGCATTATAAAAGCCATTACTTATTGTACTTTGTGTTTGGTTGCAACAATTACATAATTGTGTTGATAAATTATTTACACCATCTTTAACACTTTCAATTTGGTCACTTAAATGTAATGTATCAAAACCATTATTAGTGTTTGTGTTTATTCCTTGCTGGCCTGCTAATAACCATGGGAATTCATACATTCCACCACCAAAGCCACCAAAGCCACCACCCCATACACCATTGCCAAACAATAATGCTAATAAAATGATTGCCCAAATGCCATCACCACCGAATAAGCCATTATTACCATAACCGTTATTACCATACATAAATGGGTATGGGTAAAAACCGTTGCCATTGTTAGTTGCTAATTCTACTGTTGGTTGTATTCCATTATTCATATATTCCCTCCTTTCATTCAATTTATATCGACACTATTTTGTGTTGATACCTTTCATCATATTTTGCCATTGTTTTTGTTGCTGCTCATTAAAATTACTTGTTATTTTATTTAAATATTCTTGAGGGTTTACATTATCTTTTCTTGCTTGTTGAAACTCTTTGTATGCTTGAGGATTTGTCCTCTTTAACTGCATTTCCATCTGGCTCATCATCTGTGTCGGTATCTGTTGTAATTTGCTTTGTAATAGCATTTGTAACATGTTCATCATTTTTTATCTGACCTCTCAATTCATCTATTTGCATTTGTAAGCTTTCAATCATTAAATCTTTTTCATCTTTAGGTATAATTTCATTTAATTCATATGTCTTAATATCACCTTTTACATTTTTAATCCAAACTACACTCATATCTCTGCTAAAATATGGTGTATCACCAATTACATAATCTTTTTGCACTTCATTAATTGAATTTGCATATTTAATAATTTCTTTATTTTGTGGTGCTAATTGAAAATTCTGAGTAATTGGTTGTATAGGTTGTTGCATATTGGCTTTCATTTGCTTTAACTTTTCAATTTCATTGTCAATTCTTTCACTTATACTTTGGTTGTTATTAATCATATATGGGTTGTTATACATAAATACCTCCAAACAAAAAGGAGTGGCAAGTTTCATCTTTGTTTTAAAATTTTTACTTCTTACCTCTCCTCTAACTAAAGTATAAAAAAAATAAAGCAATCTAAATTATCACTTTATTCTCTCTTAAACAACATTAATCGGGCTATTTCTAGTTTCCTATAATTACTATATTTTTCTTTTAAATTGGCAATTGTTCTTGATATTGTACTTGTACTTTGCTTAACTTCATCTGAGATCTTAACAATACTATCGCCTTTTATATATCTAATTAACACATCAACTTCCAAATTAGTTAATATTACTTTACTTTTAAAATCATCAAATATAGGTTTTGAACTTAATTCTTTTTTCATTTAATCGCCTCTGTTGCTTATATCTTATACAAAAAGTTTATTATTAAAATATCAAATTTTTATCAACAATAACATTTAATAACACTTAATAACTTTTAATAACAAATAATAACATTTTTTATAAAAACAAAAAAAAGACTTACATCAAGTCTTTTGTTAATTCAAATATCTTTTTCCTTTTTCTACATATTGTCATTTGACTGCATTTATTATCAATGGCTAATTCTCTTACTGTTTTCCCATTTATAATGTCTTTTAACAAATTTTTCTCACTTTGCCTTAGGATCCTACTCGCCATTATATAATTATAACTTTCTGGTGAATAATCATAATAATAAACATTTCTTGCACCCATTAAAACCCTCCTCTTTTTTTTGGCATATTATAACACAAAAAAAATAAAAGCCAAATTGCTTTTATTCTTCGTAACTTTCTAATGCGTCCCATTTTGGTTTAATATCATCTTTCATGAATCCATTTCCATTTAATTCAATATAACTTGAGTACATTTCATTCCAACTTTCTTTAATATGTCTTGGAACTTTGCCTATCTCCCTATATTGATAATATTGGCTAATTAGTTCATGCCTTAAAAGGTTTTTCAAAGCTCTACTTTGAACTTTGTTCATTTTAAATTCTTTTATTATGTAGCCAATTACTAAACCTGTTAAGGTCGACAACGCACTTGCTATTATTGTGTCCATATTACCCCTTTACTAAATACCTACATTAATAGTTTATCACTTTATCAAAAAAATAGCAAAAACCTTAATTGCTATTTTTCTCTGTTCATTAATACTAATCTTATATAAGCACTAATTGACAATTGCTTTGCTTGGGCTTCCTTTTCAAGTTCTTTCCACAATTGCTCACCTATTCTAATATGTCTATCTTTCATTATTCTTTTATACCTCCATCTGCACCGTCTCGCCACCTATATACTTTGCCTTTACGATATATTTCATATGCACCAGGATCACCACTCTCTCTATAAGTTATAACTCTTGGCTGTAAATCTCCAAAATAGCACTCAACCTCTTTGCCATTAACAATAATTTTATTATCACAACCTACAAAACCACTAATCATGCGAGTTTGCCCATATTTTGTTGGCTTACCACAATTATTACACCTTACTATTATTTCCATTTCGTCCTCGTTATCTTTTAATAATTCCATTGAATTACCCTCGTCTAATACGTTTGGATTAATTGTTACCATTTTCATCATCTCCTAATATTTTTAAAAGTTCTTCAATTTGTTCTTCATCAAGATAAATAATTCTATCTCCAGAATAATCAGTACCCTCTTTATTTTTGTAAATATATTTTCTTGCTTCTTTCATAATATTATTTAATCTATCAATTTCTTTTCTATCGTGTAATACCACATTTACATAATCACTTATACTAGATTTTAATTTTTCATTTTCATCTAACAAACTAATATCACTTATATTATGTTCTTCTCTTAATTTACAATTTTCATTATAAATTTTTTCATAATTCTCAACTAATTCATCACAAGCTGTTTGATAACTACTAGCCATTTCTTTAACCAATTTTCTTGCATTTGCTAGTTCGTTAAGTAATTGTTGAAATTGCTCATCAATTGTCATTAAATTCATCTCCTAATATTTTAACGATACCTTTTAAATATTCACCGTCAACATAATAGTTCTCGTTACCATTATATTCATAAATATAACCACTTGTCATATATCGCTTTGTCAAATCTTTTATGTCTTTTATGATAGTTTTTAATTTCTCTTGCTTATGTTCTAATTGCCAATTTCTAAATTGCAATAAATCATATTGGTTTTTAAGCTTGTCGTTTCGCTCTCGCAAATCTTTTATCACTTTATCTTTGTTCATATCGGCAACCTATACTTCCTCTCAAAATATTTATACCCATCTTTGTATTTTCTGAATTCAGTTGTTGCTTTGATATGTACTATCTTACTCTTATCATTCTCTAACCAACAATAACTATACATTCCATCTAAATGCCCAAATATCACAACCATATCACCTATGTATAGTTTAACATTTTGATTTTCTGGTAGGTCATATAATTTTCTCATTATTTATTCTCCTTATCTAATATCTCTTTTAATTCAAAACAAGGTACATTATAGTCATATTTACCCATTTCGTATTTATCTGCTAATTCTCTTACTTCTTTTATAATAGATTTTAGTTTTTCATTTTCATCTAACAAAGAAATGTCATTTATATTGTGATTTTCTCTTAATATGCAATTTTCGTTATAAATTCTTTCGTAATTATCTTTTAATTTTTCATTTTCTTCCAATAATGTTTTAATTCTACCAACTAATTTAGTATCTAATCCAAACCAACATATTGTCCCTATTGAAATACTGGTAGGACTATTTATCACTAATTCATTACGCCCACATTGTTGTATTTCTTTTATTTTTTCATCTTTCATTTTTCTTTTTCCTCTGTCCAGCAAAAAAAGAATATTGAGAAAAACACAACCCACCATTTGTGAAATACAATTGCTAATATTGTAAAACATATTAACGATACACAATTTCTGATCATACACGCTATTTCTAAATCAATTCCATTTTTCTTCTTTTTCATATTTACACCTCATCTCCCCAACAGTCCCAACCATCTATTTGTTGTCTTGCAAATAATTCTATTTTATTTTGTAATGGGAACATTTCTGTTATTCTTTTTCTTACCTCATCAGGTTTGCTTGAATGTCGAGTTTTTTCTTGACTTAAATACTGTCTTATATTTCTTGCTCCTCGTGGTTTTGGTATATTCCCCTTTTTCCCTATTAAGCATATTTCACATTGGCTCATCGTATAACTACCTGGATTTGTTTTTTCCTTATTCCATATAAATCCTATTGTAGCATATTTAAAACCCCATGCTTTTAATACTTCTATGCAGTCATCTAACATTGGGCTTACTGCCCACAAAAATAACAAGCAATCTTTTTCACACAATTCTTTTATAGGTATTTCTTTTAATTCGCTTATAGGCATTGTTTCATAATGATAATTCAATTTACCGTTCAATATACTTTTTTTAGCCAAACATTCTTTGCTTCTATATTGCCATGGTGGATCTGCATAAATTACATCGTATTTTTTATCAGTATTATAAATATTTACTTTCATCAAAACACCTCTACCTCAATTATACCACAATTAGCACACAACGCAATAAAAAAAGGCTATTGCCTTTGTTCATTTTTAACAGCCTTTTTCATTCTTTCTAATTCTTTTTCAAGTTCTGCGACTTTATAATCATTGTCTCCTTTAGAATATATTTGGATCAAATTTTCCAAATCTCTAATATCTTCTTTTAGGATCTTCTTAACCTCTTTATTCATTTTGTCCTCCCTTACCAACTTGCTAAATAATATATATCATATTCGTCAAAATTTATTTCTTCTAAAAGTTTTTCTAATTCTTTTTTTGTAAATTTAATATCATCTAAATAATATTCATTATATAATGTATTCCCAAAGAAACACCCACTTTGTGTTGGTAATATCTTTGCAACTTCATCTGGGTTAGTAATCTCTAATCCATCTTCATAATTATTTTGCCAAACACCTGTTTCTTTAATCCATGTTTGCCCATTTACAACTTTACCTTGTTTTGTTTTTACAATTTCCAAAACTTTGTTGCATTTGTTCAAAAGTTCTTCTAATACTTCCTTTGATATTTTATATACTACTTGTTCTTCAATCTCTTCACCATTATCGCAAAAGAATTTGTGTACCATATTGGCTTTTCTCCAATAAACATCTTCTTTCTTAAAATCCCAATAATCACTAATTATTAAGTCTTTTTTCTTTTTTACTAAAAACATATCTAATCCCATAGTTTAGCCTCCATTTCATTGGCATTATTATAACACGACTATTTCACAAGTCAACAAAAAAAGAGCAAATTAATGCTCTGTAAAGTAAGGAAGTGCTCTTGAATCGTAAGCACCATTGAATAGATATAATGCGTATTACGAATACGCCTCCACGCTCCTCCCCTGTCGACTTGGGCTTATATCTACTCAATGCTACCTATAAAGGTAGCACTTTAAAGAAAAAAATGTTTACTGAATAATATAGAATGTTTGCCATAATACATTATTCTGGAGTTTCAAAAACTCCATAGAGTAGATATATCGCGAATTATATAATATCTTAAGGTATCCAGTTAAGACCTCTTATATAGTTATATCTACTCTATGCAATTCTTGAAAGAACTGCATGTTAACAACTGGCGGGTTGTTAACAAAACATATAAGGTTTTTTGGTTTCCACAACCAATTTAATTATACCACGCATACACCACTTGTCAATTGTTTCTTTTGCCAACTTGATGATAACCACTAACACTTAATCTTTGCTTCCTTGGATCTAAACCACTGACTTTACACAATTTATCATATTTGCTTATCCATAATCTTATATTTCTTTGACAATAACTTATTTCATCTTTATCATCACTTGCTCTAGCAATAATTTGTCTATCTTTTAATGTTCTGATTTTAGTTTCAATAGTTCTTTGCAATTGCGTGCCTTGATACATTGTATATTTTTTGCCCTCAAACTCAAACTTTGTATTTGCTTTTTCTTTAATGACTTGTAATTGTTCTTCACTATATTGCGGTTTGTTAATTCCTAAAATAACACTAAACACATAATGGTAACAATTCATTGTTGATATAGGTCGATAACCATTTTTACCATCATGGTCTAATGTACGCTCAATTCCATTATAATCAACTGCTGTTTCACCGCCTTGCAACTTTTCCCATTCGCTTTTTTCATTTCCGTTTGGTTTTACTGTACTAAATTGTCTACCTTGTATATTTTGATGATCCGGCGCCGGATTGGCATGTACACTAATTTCTACACCATCAGCCCCAAATGTTTCACCAAATTGCTGTTGCATTTCATTTGATAGTTGCCTCATACCATCTAAAATATTCATTCTTACTGTGCTATCTAGTCTTCTTTTATACCCTGTTGCATAACTAACTTTTTTAATGCCTTTGTCATCTATACAAATTATGCCATTTTCAGCCAATTCTCGCATTGTTTTTCTCATTGCTGACTGATAACTTTCCTTACCTTGTGAAACGGCCAAAACAGCCCTATCTAGCGTTTTTTGATATACCTTTGATATTGGTGTAAATACTGCTTTACCATTTTTCATTGTTTTAAACGCACTTGTACTCATAAAATTTATATATTTATCACTTGTTAATTTTGCAATTGCGTCAACTTGTTGCTGTAATGCTTTGTTTTGTTCATATGGTACAAAATCAATGCCTTTATATTCAAAAAATGGTTTACTAAATTCCAAATTGTTTTTAGCGACACCTATTAATATTTTTCTTATATCTTTTTGGTTTAATTTTGTTATTTGTGCTAATTTCCTTATAATTTTTTTACTACTACTACCATATTTTAACATTTGTGCTAATTTATAGGCTTGGCTTGGAGTTAATGCCCCTATTTTTTTTATTGCTTTACCTATCTCTTCTAATATTGTTGTATTTAACTCTTCTATTCTATCAACTAATCTTTCGGCTAATTTTTCTTGTATTTCATCTGACAACATATTATCACCATTTCAATTATAGCACAAAAAAGGAGGAATGCTAAATTCCTCTTTCTGAAAAGTGGCTTCCTTATGTTCACAACATAAAGACGGGTGTAACAAAATGTTACATATTAAGTATATCATTTATTTTCATTTTTAGCAACATTCTTTTTATTATCTTTATCTTCTTCATCATCTTTAGGCATTTTTTCACCCATTAAATCCTCTGCTGTTGGTTCTTCTTCTTGGATCTCTTGAATTTTTTGCTTTGCAATTTCTTCTGTTTCGCCAAATATTCGCATACGATATTCTACTTTTGATATTACTCCTAAATCAACTTCACGACCTGCTCTAATACTTTCTGCTTCTTTATCTTCAATAATACTGTCATCAAACTGTATTGTCATATCTGTTATATCTATACTGAACTTGCCAAATTTACTTGAAGCATAACATACAGCATTTATTAAATCATAAATTGAACTTTCATAACCAATTTGTAATTTCTTCATTCTTCTAGCCATTTTGCTATTTGAACTTATTACGGCTGTTGCTGTCGATAAATTAGTACCATCAAAATGATAATGGTTTTCTCCAAAGCCTACTTTATTGCCTAACACATTTAAACTTGTATTTAAAGCATTAATTAATTTATCTGTTCTATAATCTGTTTTATCATGTTGTATTAAGTCTTCTTTAGTCGCACCTTTTGGTAATACATGTACGCTACTGTCTTCTGGATCAAAAGTTAATTTTTGTTCACCACTATCATAATTAAGCATATCTGCTCTAACCCATGTTATGTTTCTGCCATCAACTACTTCATTTTTAAAACCATCAAAGTCAATATCTACTGTTTTCATTGCGTCAATAGCATTTGCATAATGAGGTATACCAAACGGGCTATTATCAAATAGGTTATTTGTTAATAATGGTCTAAATATACTAAACCATTTAATATTACTTTGAGTATCAAAGTCGTCCATTGTATCTTTTGACTGCTCTATTTCTAATATGTTACCATTTGTGTCTTTAAATAAGTGGTTATGAATATGATAATTACCATTATCTGCTATTTTATGAACTGATAATATAATGTACTTATCACCATTAACATATTGTACCGAACCAAATGCACATTCCGTTATTTCTTTATTATTCCATGTCAACGGGTAAATCCAGTCAATATCAACATTATCAATTCTTGTTTTGGCTTCTGATACATCTAATGTCATTCCATCTTCATTTGCAATTATATCATAAACACTAACAACAGTTGCATTTGTTCCTAATGCTCCGGACTTTTCTATTGCTTGATTAATAACTTCATTTAAACTCAATTCGTCCATTAATTCATCATATTGTTTTTGAGTTTTATCACTTTTCATCGATACTTTACATTTTTCACTCCATAAAATATCGCTCCAGTCTTCCGATATTTCTTTTGCCATATTAAGTGTAAATCTTTTTTTGTTTACCTTGCGTTGACCATTGTAAATAAAATAATTGTGAAATGACCTTACATTTCCTTTATACCAACTTTTCCATTGTTCAATATAGCTTTTTATCTCGTCCTTAATGTCTGGATTGTAATTGTAATTGTCTTGTAAATATTTTTCTATTGTCATCTTGCCCCTCCTGTAATATTTATCATCAATTTATCATAAAATGGAAACATTGAATATTCACTAGCGTCCAAATCATCAATTGGTGTTGTCCCATCATCTAATCGTTCGTCTTCATGTTTTTCGTCCCATACAGCCATCTCATATGCTTCAATTAAATATTTGCATTTTCTTAATATAAATCTTCTACTCTGTGCAAATAAAGCCAAATCCAAATAAATTCTATCTATTATTTTGCCTTTAATACAGTCTTGGACTACTAACGGCACTCCATGTTCTTGTAAATGTTTATTTAAACCATAAGTCAAAACTTGCCCTAATGCTCCATAATCGGCGAAGCAATGTGTTACTTTACCATAATTTTCAACCACTCTTTTATAAAATGCCACAAATGCTTCATACATTTGTTCTGGTGAATGTAGTCCACTTAATTTCATCTCATCAATAGTCCACACCTCTTTAAACCCTGGCGTTATACCTGTTGCTTTAAATTCTGTTTCACCTTTTGTTGCTCCATAGTCAATGCCAATACTAATTAATAAAAAATTAAGTTTATTTCCATTTTCATCAACGGCTTCATCTCTAATAAACATATCTGGGTTATTTGCAAATTGTGTATAAATAATTCCCTCGGCAAGCACCCAAAGCCCTAAAATAAAACGCTTAAAGAATACATCTCCCATACTTTGATATTCTTTTTTTAATTGCTCAAAGTATTCCTCATTATCTTTCTTTAGGATCTCATTATCATCAAAAGTAAACTTCCAAATTTTCTTATCTATTTCATCATTGTCGATTATATTTACCTTTACCCAATGTGTAGGTGTATCTGGGTTTGTTGTCGCATATAACTTAGCATTTTTAACACTTAAACGGCTTAATAACATTGTATAAAATTCATAAGGTATTTGTGTTAACTCATCTGCATATGCTCCTGCTAATGTCATACCTCTAATTTTACTTTCGGCTTTAATGTCATTAGCACCCTCTAGCCATATTCTTCTGCCAAATAATGTACCACTTTTACTGCTTATTGAATATTTAAAATGGCTTCCAACTAAGTCTTCTAATAAGCCCAAACAATTACGCTTTAATGATGTTATTGTTTTACCTACCATTAAAAATTCACAATTCTCTGGCATACTAGCAACAAATATTGCCCATTTTAATAAAGACACATAAGTTTTGCCACTTCGTACGGATCCTGTAAGCAAATTAATTCGCTTATCATCATATAACATAAAATCAATTTGCTTTGGGTTTAACATCTCATTCAGTTTTTTTGACATTGTTTAATGCTCCTATTAAATCATCAATAATGCCATTCTTGTCTTCAATGCTTTGTTCAACGACATCTTTTTGTCCTAAATAATTTTTCCCTAAAAATATTGCCATCGTAGTATTTTTTTCTGCTAATTTCCATTGCATTCTTCTTAAACTCATTCTGCCCTTATCTAAACTCTTTTTATATATACGACAAAACTCTTTGTCTCTTTGCAATGTTCTTTCATCACAGCCTAAAAAATTGGCAATTTCTCTTTCAGTACACATAATACTGCCTAACTTTTCAACTACATTATAGTCAATTTTAAATTTTGGCCTTGCCATCTAATCACTACCTTTACTTTTTAAATTTTTGGTTTAATATTTTTGGGCAACAATTATTCCACAATATTTTATGATGTATTCTTGGGTTTTTTGTATTCATTACGGCAACTCTAGCACAACTTGGTTCTATTATTACAGAATAAAAACTTTTTACATATGTCCCACTAGCCAAATAAATGTCCGTTAATCCACCTTTACTACTTTGTGTTTGCGTTTGGATCAAACTTGGCTTGTATATAGTAAACATTAACTTGCCTATCATTCCGTTGTAAATATAACTGTTTACATCTTCATTAATGCTTCCATAATATTTAAATGGTCTTTCTGTCATACAGAAAAATGAATTCATCGCTTTTCTACTTATCTCTTTATCTATGTTTCCATTTTCTGCTCCGCCTATAAAATCACCAGCCTGGCTCATTGCTACTGTTATTGCATTTGATGTTTCCAAAAAATCACACATCGAATTGAATATCTTATTTGCATTATTCATCTTTTTAGCTCTTAAATGCCCGTTATCTTTATATCTAAAACAAAACTCTGTATAGTCATCATCTAATACTAAAAAATATTTAAGTTTTAATTCTTTGGCTATATCATGACACTTGTTTCTTGCATATATAACCAACCTATGATCCTTAAAATTATCTTCTGTGTCTGTTATTTCTATTTGTTCCATTTTGTTAAACACGATAACTCCATCACATTTTATTTTTTTATAATCTTCTATTTGGTCATCTTCATCATCACATATAATATATGTCTTGCCAGTATAATGGCTATCATTTAATGTTTTAATTGTTTTTACATTATTTGCTCTTCCATGAGATAGTATAAATACGGCGAAATCATCTTTTATCTTTTCCATTATTCATCACCATTTATCTCACTCTCAATATCAGCGCTTAATTTGGCATAACCTTTTGCAATTGCGTCATTAATATCAATAATAACTAAAGCACTGTCCTCCATCAATTCCTGCATTTCTTTATCTTGATGTGCATAATATTCGGCTATTTTACTGTAATCAAACTGTAAATGTCTTTGGGCTGCTTGTTTTAAAAAGGCTTTTTGCTCATCACTAACATTACTTTTTTCAATTCTATCTATTAATTCACGAGATCTTGAAGTATCTACAAGTTCAAATAATTCTGGCATTTCGCCTTTCATTTCATATTGTGGAATTTTTACTTTCATTGTATATGGATTTTCTTCATTTTCAAAATCAATGTCGTCTAAATCCTCATTGCTAAAACCAAAGTCCTCCATATCAATTCCAATTATTCCATTCAATTCTTCTTTCAATAAGTCATAATCCCATTGTGAAAATTCACTAACTTTATTATCTGCCAATCTAAATGCTTTAATTTTTTCTTTTGATAAATCATCTGCTATTATACATGGCACTTCTTCCATACCAATTTTTTCAGCCGCTTTTAATCTTGTATGTCCTGCCACTATAACATTAAATTTATCAATAATTATTGGCACTTTAAAGCCAAACTCTTTTATACTTTTTGCTACATAGTCAACTGCTTCATCATTAATTCTTGGATTGTTTTCATATGGTACAAGTTCATTTGTTTTTTTATAAATTATTTGCATATTTTCCTCAATTCTATATTAGTTTTGCTTTTTTAAAGACTAATTCCATTGTTTCGTAGTCTTTATCACCCCAAATATATTCCCACATCAAATCTAATCTCCATTGTTGCACATTCTGATTATAAAAAACCAATTTATAATTTTTCAAATCGTTCACTGATAATTGTAGCACAAATACTTTAATCTCGCAAATATGCCTGAATAATTCTTTAAAATTGTAATAGTCTACCAAAACCCCTCACCTCACAAAAAAAGCCGTAAAACACCATTAAATGTTTTTACGACTTAAATGATAATAAATATGCCAACTATCTTTGTTCATACTATCACCATATTCAATATATCATATGTTTTCATATTTTTCAATTGTCTTTTTCCACAAATTGAAATATTTGCTATGTTCTTCTTCATACTTATCACATAGTTTTTTTAATTGTTTATTTTCTTTTAATATTTCTTTTATGTCCTCACAATGTTGTATGCAAAATCTTTCAAAATCACTAAATTCCTTATCTTTATTTTGCTTCCATTCTTGATATACTACATCTGCTTTTATATACTCAAGCAATCTTTCTTTACTTGTCATTTTAATCACCTATTAAATAATATTTTATAACCATTAATATTATGCCAACTATCAATGCAATTATTGTTATTTTTGTCCTTGTTAAATGTTTCATATAACCTCCCAAATACAAAAAAACAAGACACTATTTAATTTAAGGGTTGGGTTCGAACCAACATCATTTTACTCCCAAAGTAAATGTTCAACCAATTGAACTTCCTGCCTACATTTAGGCTAATTCTATTTGCTGTAAGTGTCTTTCAATAATTAATAATTTTATAACAAAGAAGGCTGTATACAATAAAGAAAATCAGGAATAATCTTTCACAAAAATGAAAAAATGCCAACCCTCTATGCTACCTTAATAAACAAGACTATTGATAATAATATAGGGTGTAAACCTATGAAAATTGCTTAGCGGGCAATTGTGTTGCTACACAGTATTTTGTTGCAGAAATAGTCTTTAATGAATTTTATCAATAACAAGGCACATTATTTCATTACTCTACCCACTGAGTTATTTATACTAAATTGGCGTATAAAGTTGGATTCGAACCAACGGCTTATGGCTTACAAGGCTAAACCTTTTTGCTGTATGTGCCTTTACTATTTTTTTATTAAAACAATGCTCATTTACGACTTCAACCACTCGTCCACAAATTTTAAACTAATTTGGAAGGATTCGAACCTCCGTGCGTCTATGCTTGACACTAAAAACTTCTTTGCTGTATGAGCATTTATAATATTTAATTTTAACAAAGGGCTATATTATACTGAAATAAATTTTCACATTTATTCTAATGATTATCAGTCATTTGCAATATTATTGGAGCGATTATAGTCTCGCGGACTTTGGTTTGCTGTACGCCCTTTTCTTACTAGATATAGTATACCACAATTAAGCCCCGTATTCAATATCTTTTTCATATTTTTCTAATATTTTATCAATGTAAGTTGTCATATCAAAACCATTTTCCAATAATTTCAATATTTGTAAATTATAACCACTTAAATAAATATTCCCATATTCATCAAACTCTGGTACTGTTTTATTACGGTCATTTAAATTCCACCAAATAATTTTTGTTTCTGCCCCATTTTCTTTAAATATTCTCATTGTTTCTTTTTTACTTGTGTTGGATCCACAATCGAACTCCATATCACTTAATACAATTAAATATTCTGGGTATTTTTTTAATTTCTGTAACAATTTCATAACTTTGCCAAAGTCGGTATTACTACAATCTCCAGTATACATGCTATCATATTGCTCTCTCAATGTTTCACCCTTAATTGTCATTAATCTTGGATTTGAACTAAATGAAATAATTTGATTTGGAGCATATGTTGAATGTGTTGCTATTCCATGTGCGATTGACATTGCTTTTCCTAATAATGAATTTGCATAATCCCTTTCAACACTTCCCCAATATCTATAACCACCCATTGAACCTGAACTATCTAAAATTACAATAGCATTCATCTCAACTCCAACAGTTGCATTTTGCTCAATTTTATTTGCTAAAATATCAGCATTTACTTCAACACTTTGTGGTACAAAACTATCACAACAATATACTGTTCTCATTGCGTCATGTACATTAGTTGTTGATACATTTACTTTAGCCTTATTTTCTTTAACGGCTTTCATATATTCATCAAATCTTGGCTTAATATCGTCACGAGTTGAAAATGCTTTTAAATATTTTGTCATTGCAAGACTTGGTACTTGTTCAAAATTAATTTCATTAACAAGTGGGTGTTTGTATTTATTCTTATGAAATAAATCATCTAATGGTGTGCCATCATCATTTAATTCAGCATATGATAATTTATATTCTGTCGTACTATCTGTTTTAATCAATTTACGATATTCTTTTTCAGATAAACCCCACATTTTGCACAATGCTTTAGCAATTCTTTTATCTTTACCAGTTAAACGAGGTAGCCATTTCTTTGCTAATTCTTTATCTACACTTCGCTCATCTAAAGCAGTTTTTAATAAACCTAAATTTTCTTCTGTTGGTATATGCCATAAATCATCATACCTACCGGCTTTTATAATGTAGCGTGCCTCTACTTCTGATTGTTTCATCAACTCACGGCCTAAATCTCTTCTACCTAATCCAAAGCGTGGATCACGAATAAACATACTAAACAATTTTTCTTTTCTACTTTTACCAATGTGTACTTGGTCCAAATGTTTTTCAAAATATGATGTTAAGAAAAATAAATCGGTTAAATTATTCCCTGTTGTTTTATATGAAACATCACCATTCTCAGTTTTCTTTGTATTTAATATTTTTTCTATCTCATTCATAATTAATCCTCCAATTCTAATTCACATAACGTGTATTCCTTTCCTAATTTCATACCTTTATACATTGTACCAATTTTAAAATTTGGTAATGAAAATGTGTCCGCCGTATTTCTCATTCTAATTGTTATAAATTCAAAATTTCCATTTCCAAACTTCGTAATCACTTTTACTTTATTTTTAAATGGTTTTATAACATTTTTTAAATATTCTTTTTCAACTTTGTCTAAAATATCTTTTGCTTCATAAATTGTTTTTATTTGATAATACTCTTCGCCAGTATATACCCACATCTTATAAACATATCTTTGAATTTTTTGTACTTCTTTCCAATATACGTTTCCACCAATTATGCCATCATTAAATGCTATTGTATTGTCTCCAGCATAAATGCCTTTATTCCCATTTTTATAAGTAATAATATCTCCAAATTTTAATTTAACTTTTTCCATTAATTTCTTTTGCCTCCTTAAACCATTTTAATAAATCTTTATAAATTCTAGTTTTCTTAACATAAGTCTCTTTATTCTTTTTTTTATCAATAAAATCTTGCTTTATCAATAATTCAGTCAAAACATCTACTATATAATCCAACACTTCATTTTCCGTTTGCCACATCTCCTTTAATTTTCTATCTCTAATATTTGATATATCTCTTTTAATCTGTTTTTTTCTTCTTCATTTTGTTCTTTTGAATAAGCAAATTGTAATGCTTTTTTATATTTTTCATAAAATTCATTTTTTGGCATTTCATAACATTTTTGTTTATCTATTGATTTTTTTAAATATTTTTCTGACAAAAAATTCATATAGTCAATATCATTACAGAGATCAAAATGTTCATTCCATTTGTCTAAGGCTACATTATTATGGCATAAATTACATCTTACATACATTTTTGACTTATCATAACCACTTTCCCCTATTTTCCTCAAACCTTTTGTTAAAAAATTTATTTTAGGTATGTAATTACCATATATTTCACTTTTTAAATGTTCTTCAAACTTTCTATTTATATCTGTTGTTTCATATTCTTCAAGTTCATTAAACCATTCATTAAATTTAAATTCATCAATTATAAATTCTTGATAATGTGACTTTATTCTTTGCATAAAATCTTTAACTTCTTGCTTTGTCATTTTTTACCACTTTTCCATTTGTTCATATAAAATTTCATTTGGAGACTTTTTTATTCCTTTTCTATTTTTAAATTGTTCCTCTTCGGCTTGTGCTTGTTGTATAGTTATAATACCATTCTTTTTATAATTGTCAATAATTCTTGAAATATATTTTAAATTATATTTGCAATTCAATACTGCTTGATTTATAGCATATCTTGTAAGTTCTGTATTTTCCCATTTACTAACTTCTTCATATTCAACTGGTGATAATGTTCTTCCAAAATTTTTTTCAATGTAGTCGTATATATTAATACTAGAACTACTACTTGTAGTAGGAATAGTATTAATAACATTATCATTAACATTAACATTTACATTAACATTATCACTTCCATTTGTTCCATTTGTTGGAACATTTGGAACAAGTGTTCCATTTGCTTCTGTTTGTTCCATTTTTTTTGTGTATTGATTGCCATTATGTCTTTTACCCGCTTCACTTCTTTTTTGTTTTATATCTTCCCATTTGTTGCTGTCAATGTCCAATTGGTTTTTAATAAACATAAACGCTATTAGAATATCTTGATCCTGAGTTATAACACCATTAATTTGATATTCAAATATTGCCCTAAATAATCTACCTAATTGTTCATCATTTAAATATTTAATCGACTCATAATGCTGATGATATAATATAAAACTATTTTTACTCATATGCCACTCCTATAATAAAAAAAGAACTCATAGCAAGATATTAGGTTTTATAGAAGTTAAGCATTCCTAATATCTCACTATCAATTCTTTTTTTATGCTTAACTTCTTAAAAAAATTATAACACACGAAAAAAGCAAAAACAATATTTTTCTACAAATAGTTTTTGCCATATCTTTCAATAAAATCATTTACTGTTTTATTATAATGTTTTAACCAACATTTTTCCATTTCTTTTTTTAAAAACAAGTCTATATCATGATTAAGATGAACACTTTGGTTGCTCATATTATGATGATAACCACATAAATATACACAACACCCATCTTCTATACTTTTTTGCCTATTTTTTCCAAAATATACTTCGTGCATATGTAGTCCAACCTTTATTCCACATATATAACACACTTTCTTATCTAACAAAATACTGTACCTATTCATTAAATTCCTCATATTTTATGCTTTCCATTTTTTTCTTTAAAGCATTCATTTTTGTGTCAAGGCACTCATAAGCGTTTTTAAAGCGTTTTAAGAAACATTCTTTGTTGGCTAACATATTTATATCATCTTGGCTCATTCGTGTCGCTAGCGCCTCGAAATAGGCCATAGCGGGTGGTTTTCCATCTCTCTCAACATTCCAACTCTTTCTCTCATCAGTTTGCCTTACAGCCGTATTAATCTGTATTCTTGTCTTTAATTCGAGAATTTGTCTAGTAAATCTTGCAATACACTCACCACATATATACATTAAATTGGCATATACTTCAATATTATGAGCATATTCTGCCATTGTGTTAGGATCATCTAATAATTTATTATATGTTTCTTGATACATTCTTTGCAATTCTGCGTCTGATACTTTATTAATTGCAAACGGGTTAAATAAATAACTTTTTTCTAACATTTTTTGCTTTTCTTCTTTCTAATCCGATGTGGCTTCCTATGTGCCAATTCTGCAAGCAAACAAGCAGTTAATAGATTTTCCTTATCATCACTATTGAACCACAATTTTTGTGATATTAAATAATTATGAACTGGTCTGCTTACTCTGATTAAATTTTCAATTCTATCATCATATATATTCCCATTTATGTGATGTATAATATAACCCTTTGGCCCTTTACCATAATGTTGCTCATAAACATATTTGTAATACTCACGCCATTCACCATTTTCAAGTTTTATAAAATTTCCTTTTATTCTTTTTTTAATCGTGCCTGGTTTATTTACATTCACATACTTATTTTTCACTTATAACTCCAACTGCTTGGGACAATTGTTTTTCACTATTTTTTGAACCATTAACGGCTTTTACAATAGCCATTTTTAATGCAACCGTTTTCAAGAATGCCATACTTGTTTGGCTTATAGCATTTGCTCTTAAAATTTCATCTTTGCTAGTTTCTTCATTTTTCATTATTGTATCATCATTTAAACGAATTATCTCTTGCATTAATGCGTTTTGAATGAACGCAATATTATCATTTCCTTTTGCCACTTTTCTTCACCTCACTTTAATCTAAAAAATTGTCGTCTATTGTAATTTGTTCTCCAAATTCTTCAAACGAATTTTTTTCTGGCTCTACAACCTTTGCCTCTTGAACTTTTGGTTTGGAACTCATAAATTCAAGTGTACTTACCGATACAACATACTTTTTGACTTTTTGTCCTTCTTTGTTTTGATATGTGTCCGTTGATAATCTACCTGCCACACCTATTAGATTACCTTTTTCTTGGTACTCACATAAGTTCTCGGCTTGCTTATTCCATACAACACAATCTATAAAATCCGTATCGGCACTCATTCCAGTACAAGCAAGCGAAAATTGGCAAAAACATTTCCCACTTGCCGTATATTTTAATTCTGGCTTGGCAGTTAATCTACCAGTTATTATGATACTATTCATCTTGTTTCTCCTTTGTAGTAATTCTTATTGAACTCTTAACATATGTATCTTTTAAATATTCACTATATAAATCCGAATGTTCTTCTTTAAATTTAGTGCTATCAAATGTAGTTCTATATGTCTCACTAACATATGTAATTTTTAAGTCGTCATTCTCAACAGACAAGATACCTTTATCTTCCATTTCTTTGAGTATCATATCTTTTAATTTTTCTTCTTTTGCTTTAGCTGCTTTTATTTCTTTTTCAAAGTCGGCAATTTGTTTTGATATGCTTTCGCTTATCATATATTTGCCGTCTTCTTTAACTATGATTTCATTCATTCGTACCACCTATAATATCGTCAATGCTTGGTTTTTTCTTTTTCTTCAATAAATTAACACAAACTTGTAATTGATCCAAGTTCAAATCTCTTGTCGTCTTAACACCATAACGAGCATAAATTTTTTCTCGATCTTCGTCGTCACCCATTAATAAATCTTCTAGTTCGGCTAACAATCTTAATTTGTCGTCTTGGTTTTCGATAATTTTGCTTTCTTTGGCATTTGGTTTAGTAAACACTTGAGCGTCGTCGTCTTCGGTTGCTAATCCTAATGCCATTAACAAACTATATCTACGGCAATATGTGATACTTGAGCCATACTCTTGCACTGGATTTTTAATGCCACTTAATACGCTATCAACAATTTGGCAACCTCTATGTTTAATATATTCACCATCACCAATTTTTACATATGTAACAATATAATCTTTTTGGTTTAATTCACATGTTTCAATTTCTTGAAAGTAATCAATACTATTTTCTTCACAATATTCATTAATTTGTGCTAATTCTGTATATTTATACGAAAACCCCTTTTTCAATTTTTTTAATCTAGTTGTTTTCTTCTCTTCCATTTTGCTCCTCTTTCTCTGGTTCCCCTACTGGATCATTTTTACTTGAAGTCGAACTTAAAAACGTTACTTTTTCAGCCACAATTTCCATAATGTTTTTATTATCTTCTGTTTTTGATTGAACTCTTCCCTTGATACCAATCAAATCTCCCTTACGGCAATATTCTTTTGTATTTTCTGCAACTCCTTGCCATAAAATTACATCAATAAAATCAGTGTCATATTCACCATTTTCATTCTTAAAACTTCTTGGAACAGCCAATGTTACTGTTGCCTTAAATCTTCCATTTTCTTCAGTTACCATTTCTATATCTTTTGTTAATCTTCCAACTGTAACGAATTGATTTAGCATAATATTCCTCCTAATTTTTATTTCTTACCTATTGGTTTTAAAACTATGCAATCATCATAAACATACACATAATATGTATACCCATGTTCTTGTATAAACTTAATTGGTAATCTTATCTTATGCGATGTTTTCTCTGCATTTTTTAAATATGTACATTTTAACTTTTCCAAGCAAATCACTTCTTCCTAAAATGTTCTTGATAACTTAATATCTAACACTGGCTTTTCATTGCCTAACTTGTTTAAATGAAGTTCTGTAATATTTTGAATTTCTTTCCCATTTTCAATATATGTAATCTCACCATTACTACTGATTTTAATTACAATATCATCATTAAATATTGGTTGTACATTAAATTCAACCTTTTTATCTCCAATATCATCAATCGTAACAACTGGTTGATCCGATAAAATTGAAAAAGTTTCTTCAATAATTGGTTGTTTTTTGGCTTTTCTTCCATTAACATTAACTCTAGCATTTTTACCTATTGGTTTTAATTTTTTATTAAATTCATTATGATAAAATTCATATAAATTTTTAACAGTTTTTGATATATGACCTTTGAATTGATACTTTGACTCAATAGAATTTAATGTATTTGAATTCAATCCTAATTTATTTGCCAATTCTATTTGCCCATAACCCCATTCTTTTCTTAAATCTTTTAAATTAGTATTCGTATACCAATCCAAAATTTCCAAATCTTTTGCTACACTGTTTTCATTATTATCATTAATACTTTGTAACACTTTGTCCATCGTTTCACCTCCAATATGTCGCTTTCCATCAATCAATTCTTGTATCTTATGTTCCTCAATACCTAAATCTTTTGCCACTTCTTGTTTCAACTTTTTGTCCTTTATTCTTTTACTCCAAAAACTAGACACCACTTTTCACCTCACATTTCAACACCTATTTTACACCTAAAATAGCACTTGTCAACACCTAAACGCACCTATTTTTTGTTTTTCAATAATTCATTATATATTTTATACTTAAATTTCTCTTTGTTTATTAATTCGTTATACCCTATGTTTTTATCTTTGTCTTTTGTTACCTCTTTTAAGTCACGTAAAAATTCGACATTAGCCCAACTTTGATTTCGCTTTTTTATTATTTCAGCGCGCTGCATATATGCCTCCAAAAACAAGTATAACTAAAGCGACTAAAACTATAAAATATAAATTTAAATAAAAATTGAAACTTTTTGTTTTCTTTTTATAGAAAAAATTGTAGGTATTGTAAAAAGCATACAATGTATTATTTCCACCAGTTGCTAGATTTTTTCTAATTAAACTTTTCATATTTTCCCTCCATTTTAAATATACCACAATTTGTCTATTAAAAAAAGTAGCGTTTAACTACTTTTTAATTTTATCTGTTGTCGTTACTGGTGTTAATGTTACTTTATTATTTTCAAGACCAATTATTTTGTAATATTCAATTGGCTCCATTAATGTTACTATATCACCTATTTTATATTCTTCTTTAGGTAATAATTCTACATAGCCATCTACTTGTGCTAACCAGTTATGGTCGGCTATTTTGTGCCAAATATAGCCATCAACTTCTTTTGTTTCCAAATCATTGTATATAGCACCTTTTATAGCAAAATCGAGTATGTCTGCTTTCAAGCCTGCTTCTGCTCTTATTCTTAATTTTGATTTTAATATTTTGAGTTGGTTTATTTGATCGCTTCTTTCTACTGGTTCTGCTAGTTTGACAATATTGGGGTTATAAATAAATCCTTGTAATTTGTATTTTGAACTTGCCCCCCAATTGCCATTATTATTATTTATTTTTCTTGTTCTAAATATATATGAATTCCAACCACTTTCACTTAATGTTAATTCAGTTTTATCTTGGTTCATTTTTTCAACACTAGCCACATGTCCTTTACCATCATCTGGCTCGGCAGGTTCTCCACCACTCCAACATATTATTGCACCCAGTCTTGGTTCTTGCCCTGTTTCTAGTCCCCATTTATATGCCATTGCATAAAAGTTTTCTGCATTCATTGGTGCCCAATATGTTATTGCATTTTGATTTGTGCTTTCGTTAAATCTACCTATGCAATATGAGGTACAATTAGCGAGTACATTGCAATTTTTGTCTAACGGTTTCCCCTCTTTGCATGGGCTATAACCACCATTAGCTTTACGAATGTAGTATTTGTTGCCCTTTTCTGGTCTAGTTAATCTTGGTTTAAAGTTTTTTTCTGCTATGTACATTTACCCTACCTCTTTTTCTTTTTCTAATTCTGGTAATCCTGCTATACTCATAAGCATTGATATAATTCCAGCAAGTAAAGCTGTGCTACCTACAACAACCCAATCAACTTCACTAAACATAGCTGCGCCACCAATTGCGCCTAAAGCAGATTGTGCTACTGTTCTTAATGCTCTAATGCTTGCTGCTTTAATCCATTTTTTCATTTTATACCTCCTTCTATTTTATACCTACAACCTTTGTTATTTTTATGTAATTGCTATCTGTCGTTGTTGATACTGAACTTCCATTAATTCTAACATAACCATAATCAGATGGAATTAATGTACCATTTGATATTGTATATTTAGTTCTTCTAATATATGTGTTTGCCCCGTTTGACTCTATTATTGATATAACAAAATTATCATTTTCTGTTGGCCGATCAACTTTTATATAAGCACTTTTTTGGCCATTATTATCAACTCCATACATTTCTAAAGATAAATAATTAGTTGGATCATCATCTAGTATTAATGTGCCCGTATCACCATTTGAATCTTCAAAAAGTATAAATTCGCCTCTTGCTTCCCCACCATTTATTGTTACTCCATCGTAATCGGCTACAAATCTTTTAGTTGTTCCAACAATAAAACTTAATGCACTTTTAAATATTTCTCCTGGATTACTTGACAACTTAAAATATATTGGGTGTGATGTGTCTACACTATTATTAACTAACATTTTTAAATATATTACGTCTGTTATTGTTAATGTGCCACTATTATTAAAATCGTATTTATCTAATTGTTCTGGTGTTGGATCATCACCACTTAATACAAGTTGATTCAAAAAATCTATATCAGTTTCATCATAATCGTATTTTGGGTATGTTACTGATTTTAAATATCTAGTTCCATCTTCATCAACACCTATTTCGTACCCACCAATAGTGCCACCGTTAGCTGTAATATTTCCATCTTCATCAACACTAAAATTATTACTTTCAATTTTAATATTATCAGCTGTTAAATTAATTGTTTTTCCTTTAATGCTTACTTCTGATATCTTTTTGTCAACAATTATTTCGGCGTTTTTTATTGCTTTATCAACAGAACTTGCATATTTAAAATCAGTTGCTACTTTTTGAGGCAATTCATTATATATACTTTCATCATAGCCTTGTGCAATTTTTATGTCGTTGTTAAAAACATATGAATTGTAAGTTTTTGTTGTGTTATTTTCAATTGTATTTATTTGTACTTTGTCTAACGGGTTAAACCCACCAAAACCAGTTAATTCGCAATCATAAATGTCATATTCTAATCCATTTAATTGATTATAAAGTGCAGGCAAATAATTGCTTCTATCATCACCATTCATCAATTGATTGTCTTTTATTTTAAATTCAATAGGATTTGCAGGCAATGGATCTGGGTAATAAATGTTATCGGTGTCAGAAGCTCTACTTAAAACAATTGTATTTATTGGACCATAATGTTCTCCCATACTAATATTTTGGTTCATTAATATGTCATCATCAATAACTTTCGTTGTTGTTCCTTTTCGGCAAATGTAAACTTCTTTGTTGTCATTTATTCCAAACAAAACACCATTTGCTTGACCTATATCTTCTAACACGTCTCTATTAGTAAAACCAATTCCTTTATAAATGTCTGATTGTATTTGTCTACCAGCATTTGGCAAATTATCTATATCAGCCGTTACAGAAGTATAATTTATGCTTGTTAAAAAAGCAACCAAAAAATTACGCACTGTCATTGGAAATTTGCTTTCATACAAAAGCAATTGGCTTGGATTTCCAGTTCTATCTCCTATGTACTCTACATATTCTCCATCAACTAATTCATAATATGTTTTGTCTTCTACAAACGTGTTATCTTGAGTTAATCTAAAAGCATATGAGCCTATTCCTTTATAATCAACCATTAATTTTAACATTTCATCATATAAATTGTAAGTATATGTTTTTGTGTCTGCGTTATATGTTTCGTCTTTAATATAAAAACTTCCAAATTGTTTAGTTGCACTATATGTTCCAAATAAAGCCGTATTTTCAACATATATTTTAATGTTTAGAGGAAGTTGAATAGTTAATTCAACTTCTACTCCTCGCATAATAGTTCCAATTATATTTGTTTCAAAATGTGGACGCATTAATTTAATTTCATCTCTATCTATTGTAACTATGGCTCTAGTGCCATTATTATAATAAATCTTAGGTTCAATTCTATTGCCTCCATGTTGGATTATTTCTTCATATGTCATTACATATCACTCCTCCTGTTTACCGCAGTTAAGGTTATGCTTGTTGGCTTATACGTTGTCGAATTTTTACGCTCAGCAACAATTGCTGTTCCATAAAATAATTCGGTTTTATTTGTGTTTGTTCGGCTATCTAAAAACGTACACTCAATGATTGGCAATTCTATTTGTGTTCTTAAACTTGCCATTTCTTCGTATGTTGTCGAACCTATTGGTAATTCTATTTTGTCAAACCAACCAATAAATGTGCCTACAAATTTTCCACTATTTGTTTTTCGACCAGAATTTTCTGCCCATAATGGTTCAATTGTGTGTCTTGGATTGCTTAATACTTTAGGCAATTCCTTTAATATTATCGCCATATTATCTTGCCCCATTTCTAGCAAAGCTATTATTTGCGTTTATTTGTTCTAATCTCTTATTTAAAACTCGACCATCTATCGTATTTGTAATATCTAAATTTATTGGGATCCATTTTGCTATTTCACGCCCTAACATTGTCATAGTATCTGGATTTGTAAGTGGTAACACACCCTCACGACCACGCTCTCCAACTATTGCATTGCCTAAATTAAACCCAGTTTTTGGAATGTCTACAATTCCACCACTCGCCAATTTTGGTTTAAATCTTGGAATTGACACATTTTTAACCATATTAATATCTAAACTATTTCCAGGAATTATTTTGTTTATACCTTTAATTAAACCATTTATAGCTCCTATGACTAATGTGTTTATTAAATATTCAATTCCACTTATTAAAAAGTTAATAAGTTTTGTTACTGCTTTAATTGCATTGTCAACAAAATTATTTATTGCTGGTCCTAATTCTCTAATAAAATTAAGTATTGCACTTAAAACACGTCCAACCAATTCTGCAGCTGTATTAAGTATTTTTGAGATTGTATTCCCAATTGTTTCTACAACTTTTGCAATGCCATTAAAAACTTTAGTGAATAAGTCTCCCACACTATTAATTACTTCAACTAATTTAGTCCCAATTATGTCTACTATTGACGCTATACCATCATAAATTGTTTTTAGTATGTCTACCATTGATGGCCCTATTTTGACAATAAAATTGCCCAAAGCGTCTAAAATAGTTGGAATTGTAAGTGCCATAACAATCAAAACTGCCGATATTTCTAAAAGCAATATTGAAAATGGTACCAATCCTGCTGACATAGCTGGTCCTAATAATGCTATTGCTGCCATTAAAGCTATAATAGAGCCAAAAACTACTGCCAAATATGATAATACGTCGTAAAAATCCATACCTTTACTTGAGAGTGTTTCAATCATATAAGATAACGAAGATATTAGTAATGATATAGAAGCTAATGCAGCTGCAACGCCTAATATTCCTGCCCCACCTGGTGTGCCAATTAAATATTTTATTGCTGTTATTGCAACTGCCGTTCCAGCTAAAATTCCAATAACTAGTGGCCAATTGTCAATAATCCATTTGCCTATTTCTTTAAGGTCTAATAACCATTGTGGAACTTCACTGTCTTTGAGTTCAGTTAATGCGCCTAACTCAAAACTTGGTGTTAATGCACCATTCCCTTGACTAGGATCATTTAATATGTTTAATTCATCAAATCCCGCTAAGGTTTTTTTAAGTTTTTTAGCTTCTTTATTAGCACCACTTAATCCGTTTTTTGCTTTTTGAAAATCTTTTGCAGAATTAGCTGAGAATAATGATACATTAAACCAAGCTTTTGCTAAATAATTAACATATTGTAACAATTTAACAACTGCTTGTAATAACCATTCAATGACGGGTTTTAACGTCATTGCTAGAGTATACCTAATATACTCAATATCTGTTGCCATTTGTTTATCATATTGGCTAATTATACTCATAGCACTTCTTATTGAAGTGTATGCACCTCTAATTCCAAATATTGCTAGTGCATATTTCCCCGTTTTTGTAATAAGTTTAGTTAAGGATTTTGAAGAATCTTCAATTGAACGTTTAACTTCTTCCCACCCTTCACCTTTTTTTAATTTTTTTTCTGTCTCAGCAATTTGGGTGTTCATTGTTGCAATATCATTTGTATTTCTAACAATCTTTTGATCTATTTCATCATATGCTTGCTTTTGTTCTTGATATTTTGCATTAATATCTGTTAATTTGTCTTTTAACTCAAGAGTTTCTATACCAAATGACGCTTTAACTGGTCTGCCCTCTGTTTCTTCCCACTTTTTTGCAAATTCTTCTCTTTTTTTAATAACTTCTTCTAAAGCTCTTATTTCGTCTTCATACTTTTTTAAATCACCAAATTGTTCTTTTTGTTCCATTAATTTTTCTTGCTCTTTGGCATATTTTTGTAATTTTCTTTTTTGTTCATTCAATTGTTTTTCTAAATTTTTGTTGTCTAACTTAGTGCCTAATGTAATCCAACCTGCTATGTCGTTCATACTATCACCTCTTTTTTCATCTTTTCTTCAAATTTTCTATCAAGTTCTTTTTCTCTTTCAGTTTTTTCAACTTTTAAAGCTACTTGTTTTTTCATTTCTAACCATTTTTGCAATTCGTCGCCTTTTTTGCCTTTTAAAGGTTCTTCTCTAATGTATCTAATTCTATTTAAAACACTATTTTCAGTAAGCCCCTGTAAATATTCATTAAACTGCCACCAGTGCATTTTTTGAGCGTCAAGGTTTATTTCATAATCTGACATAAAACTTGCTCGTATATAGCCCATATCTTGTTCAAAATTCATACTTGGTTCTTTTTCATTTACTAATTCTTCTTTGGTTTTACCACACCATATATATTTTTCGGCTAATTTTAGTACGTCATTTATAGATACAATTTGGTGTAAAACGTCATCTAAGCATTTATCACCAAACAATTTATAAATAATCGCAAGACAAGTTTCATAAGCTTTGTCTTCCCCATTTTCTCTAGTGATTTTATCACACTCTAATGCAATTCTAAAATCCGTATTAATTGAATATTTATGATCGCCTACTTGTATTGTTTTTGGGTAATAATTAGTCAATTACTAGCACTTCTTCATCTTGAGTTTTATATTTGTTTTTAATTTTTTTAGAGATATCTTCAATATTTATTTTTAACTTTGGCAAAATTGGTTTTAACATATTTACTAGGTCTTCATACATTTCATAATATTTTGTATCACCAAATATTTTTTTTACTCCACCTTTGCCTAAAAATAAGTCCATTGCTTCTTCCATAGTTTGGTAATACTTTTGCATAGCTTTTACTTTGTCTTCTTCATTTTTTGATAATAACATTTTCCCTTTAACGTCTTGTCGCTTATCAATAATAATAAAGTCCCACTTTAAATCTTGTTGCGCTTTTCTAATTAAAAATTCACATTTATTCCATTTTAGAGGCAATTCAATGTCTTCCAAGTCAAATTCTAAGTAAACCAAATTTCCTTTTTCATCTCTTTTTGGTTCACCATTTTCATCTTTTAATCCTATTTTAAGTGTATTTCTTTTTTTTAATTGTATATAATCTTCCATTTTCTCTCTCCATTCTCATAGTGTAAATCTCATTATTTACACTTAAATAAAAAAGAGGCTAGGAGCTTTCTCCTACCCCCTTTCAGGTTTTTTATAATGACGTATCTTCTACAAATGTTGGTTCACCATCAGTTATGCTTGCTGTACCTTTTATTGGATCACCATTTTTAGCCAATGTGAATCCAATTGTTGGTGTAGCACCACCATCACCACCAAAACTTGTGATAGTAACAGTTGCGTCGCTCAATTCTGCTTTGTAGTCGTCACCAACTAAATCATATTTATAGATACTTAATATATATGTTTTTGCAGCGTCACCAGTAGCACGTTCTTGTCTTAAACCATCAATAAAGTCAAATGCTCCATCACCTTTTTTGCATTTCATTTCACCGTCCATTGAAACATTGTAACTGTCAACAGTAGTTGTTGCACTATCATGAATTATATATGTTTCATTTGTTTCAGCTGCTTCATATGTCCATGTTCCTGTTGTCATACCATCACCAACAATAGCCCATGTATGAGTAGATGAATTTGGAGTTGTATCTATAAAATCAACAATATCAGTTCTTTTTAATAATCCCATTATTTCACTCCTTCTTATATTGATAACTCATTTGTGTTATCTTTTTCGTATTCAACTTGAATTTGAATTGCCATTTCGCAAGTTTGTGTTCCTGCTTTTGTCATGCTCCCACAATTCAAACAATATATGTTTTGTATTCCATCAATACTTGGCAATATGCCTTGTTCGTTATTAGAATATATTTTGTCTTCAAATGCTTCCCAAAACCCCATATTAGATAAATTAACAGCAATTTCTGAGGAATAAGGTTTTTGACCTCTAAAATTGTAAGTGTCTTTCATAAGTCTTTTGCCTGTGATAGTTTCTTCTATCTTTGGTTGAGTAGGTATTTTATCTAATGAATAATTTTCAGGTTCGCTACTTAAAAAATTAACATTAACAGTTTCATAATCTTGTGCAATAGTAGTTAGTATTTCAACTATATAATTCTTTATTGCTTGAGCTCTTGTCATATTTTCCTCCTCATAAATTGTCTTACTTCGCTAGCAACTTCGTTGCCTTCTGCTGTTACCATATGTTTGTCCCAATAGCTTGTTGCTAATGGGTGTTTATCATATGTTCTGTTTACAATTTTATGTGAACCATCTTTACGTTCACCACGATATTGATATTCTGCATATGGGCTTTCGTATGTAAAACTGCTAGGTGTTTCGCTAACATTATTTGATAGTGGTCCACTTTCGTAAGGAACGTATTTGTCACAATGTAATCTACAAGTATGTGTAAAAAAAGTTTGCACCACACCATCAGGCTCAATGCCTAATTGTTTTTGTAATTTGTTTAATGAAGAAAGTTCTATGTAAGCCATTATTTGCCTACTATTTCAGTGTGTTGCATTTCTTCACTACCATAATCGCATAAACTTACACTTGTGATCGTATAGATTCGTTCTTTTATATCACTTGGCTTTTCTACATTTGTTTCGCCAGCAACTATTACGTCTTCGTTTTTAACATTATAGATTAAAAATGGTACATAAACATTAACTTCACTAACGTCACTATAACCAGTTGTTGGATTAACTCTTGTTTTTTCTTGCCACATAACGCCATCAATAAATGTTTTTGTCCATGTTTGTTCATGATTAACTATTCCTTTGTGGAATAATGTCATTGATTTGTTTGTTGTCATTAATTAGCCCCCAAATATAATACATGTACATTATTTACCTTGACACCATATAAATATTCTAGCATTATGTCTTCTACTTCTACATTGTGTGCATTTAGTGTTTCGACTATTTGTGAACCAGTTATAAAACTTACACTATAACTACCAACAGATTCACTAGCTTTATTATCATCATGTTTTTTTTCATTTTTAATCCAAATATTAACTTTATCAATCAATCTATTAACACACATTTTTACGTCAAATGGTATTTCCGTTAAATTAACTAATCTATTTTGAGTTCTTAAATTTATCTTTTTTCTAACTTCATATTCTAATAAATCAAAGGCATTATCGTCATTTAAAGTGCCACCTAATGCTTGATATTCATTAAAAGTTAAATATTGCCCTTCAAACTTCATATAATGCCTCCTTTATATTATAAACTTGATTCTGGCACTAATGCTGCAAATGGGAAACGTGCGCTTGTTTCATTTAAAGCATTTACTGGGTTTGGAATTTCCCAACCTAAACGCATAACTACACGTAAAGCAATCATATCTTCTTGTGCTAAGTTGTATGCGATTGAACCATCTGTGTCTTGAATAACAGCTTGGTCTAATACTTTGTATGTAATATCTTGACGAATTGCATATACAGCTTGGCTAAAATCTCCTGCGATTAAAGTAGCTGTATTTTTGTCCCATACACCATTGTCCATATAAGTTCTCTTAATTGAACCAATTTCTGTTGTATTTAGTGGTTGGCCAGTTGTATCTGTCATCATACGGAATTTTCCTTTAAGTCCAACTCCACCTAAAATGCCATTTACTTCGTAACCACTTTCTTCAACTTTTACCATAGTGTCGTTAATGTCACTATATAATCCATTATTAGTTTCAGTAACATTAGCTCCTGCTTCAATAACAGAAGGTACTAAACCTTTTCTCCAATCTGCTGGTTTGTCAACACCAAAGAACATAGCATTGTCAATTTTCTTTGCAAATGCTTCAACAATTCTTGGTTTAATTTCAGCCCATAGGTCGATTGAAGTATCGTTTAATACATTTTCCTTAATTGGAATAATAACTGCTAATTCGGCTGCATTAATATATTTATTTTCCCATGCCATTTTAGTAGTCTTTTTTCTACCATTGTTAGTACTTTCATTTACAAAGTATGCAATTGGTAATGTGTCTAATACACGTAATTTAGTCTTGTCGCTTGTCATGTTTGGTAATCTTTTAAACATAGACAATGCTTTTGAATCTTTTGTTACGCCTTCAAAAATCTCTTTTGCAACTTGAGTTTCAATTAAAGCGTCAACGTCTGTTCTTGCAATAGTATTTACTGCCATAATTATCTCTCCTATTCTTTATTGTTTAATGAACCTCTTAAAATATCATTCATAATGGTATTTGTTGATTGAGGTTGCGCTCCACCGCTTAAAGTTGGTGAAGTTTGCACTTTTGTTACAACAGTTTCCCCAAAATATTGTGGATTTTCTTTTTTGTAGCTTTCTAGTGCTTTTGAAAAATCGGTTTTGTCATCTACTCGTGACATAACCTCGCTTCTTACAAACTTACTAAATTCCTTTTTAACATTTGTTCCATTTAGTTGAATATCTGCTTTAAGGTTTTTGTTTTCGCTTGTAAGTGTTTCCAAATTCTTTAAGGTTTCATTGTTAGATTCTATGGTACCATTTAACTCCTTGACTTTGTCTTCATAATCGCTAATTTGGTTTTTTAAATCATCATTTTCTTCTTTGAACTTGGTGATATTTTTCCCATATTCAGCCATTATTGTGTCAATTGTGTCTTCGTCTAACTCTAGTCCTTTTAAGAACTCACGCATTTATATTCCTCCTCTTACATTTGTTATCGCAGTAGTGTCTGCGGTTAGATTTGAAACTGGTTCTGGATTGTCTCCCTGAACTATATAAATAGTAACATATTTTTGTTGTCAAGTCAAAGGGCATAAAAAAAGAAGCATTATTGCTTCTTTAAAAAATCTTCAAATGACATTTTACTACCTGGGTGTTCCTTTAAATATTTGTTATACGCTTTTTGCCTTAATGATTGAGTGATTTGATTGCCTTGCTTTAAGGTTTCATCATAACCTTTTTGCAAATATGTTAATCTATTTTGTAAACTCGCTAATGAAGGCCCTGTTTTATCTTCATTTAGTTCCCAATCTTTATAGTCACTTGTTACCGTGCCTTCTGAAAATGTTAAATAACTTTCGGCTTCTTTGTTTAATCTTTCTTCACTAGCATTTTTTAAACTTGGGTTAATCTCTTTAGCAATTTCTTTTGCCACTTCCATTTTTTGATAATTTTCTACATCTTTTGAGATGTCGTCAAATGTTCTATATGTTCCGTCTGCATTTTGCTTTTCATATGTCATTACGCTTGCTTCCCAATCACTATTTGGCATATTTTCTCTATCTTCGGCTAGTTGCTTTATTTTTGCGTCATACTTTTTATGCCTTTCTTCGTATGCTTTTTTCATTTCTTCTTTGTTCGCCTTGTAAGAACCATCTTCTTGCTTTTCCCAAACTTTATCAGTTTGTGATTTTAACTCACTTTCAAACTTTTTGGCGTCATCAACATTGTCAAAAGTTTTTTGAATTCCACCATTTTGTTTAACGGCATAACCATCTCTATATCTTATTATTTGCGTTTCTTCTTTATTAAAACGATCCAAATATTTTTTATCTAATTCATTAAATTTTTTAATATCTTCATTCGTATATTTACTTGGATCATCTAACCTCATTTTTTTATATTCTTCGTATTCACTATTTGCCTTATCTTTTATAGCTTCATTTACGTCTTTATAACCTTTATCAATTTCATCATCAGTTAAGCCTTTACCACGCAAATCTTTTTGTTCTTTTTCTCTTTCAATATCTTTTAGTTCTTCTTTTATTACCTTTTCGTTTGGTTCTTTTCTTATATCTCTAAGTTCTTTTTCGGCTTGCTTTGCGAAGCCTTTTTCTTGCTCTTGTGCTCTCTTTTTGTTTATCTCGTCATCTTCTTGCTTAGCTTTACGATAAGTAGCTCTCATACCACCTTTTTTAAACTTACCACTTTCAATCATAGCACTTGCTAAATCTTGCCCGTTTTTAATAAAAACTTTTCTACCACCAATGGTTCTCCATACGCCATCGGATTCGTCATATTTTGCCATATTCTCTCTCCTTTTCTAGCTATATATTATTACTTTTTATTTCTTTGTCAAATTATTCGTCCACCCAAGTTAGTGTTCCGTTTATATTTTTTAATATTTGTGTTTTTGTAGCGTCATACCCACTATAAGTTGTTGGCAAGTCGTCTGCGTACTTTTTTGGGCATGGTTGATAGTCACTTGTCGGTGTAAAGGCTGTTGTATTATTAACACTTAGATAATTCCAAGGATCTTGAGTGTAGCCACTTGAAGGCACGCTTAAATCTGTAGCAACATTATTAGTAAACACTATATTTATGCTTTTATAATAAGCGTAATTAGCATTATATTTTAATTTAACCAATTGTGTAGGGTCTGGGTACATAATTAGTCTTGTTGCTTGAGTGCCCGAAGTTGTTGACGGTACTACCATTTTATACATCATATAGTAGTCGTCTGAACTACCTACAAAGTAAAAACTACTTAAGCCCTTTGCAATTGCGTCATTGATAAGTGCTAATAATAAAGGTTTACATTCATTCCCTGCTACATAGCTTCTATTCATTGAAGTAAAACTTCCCATTATTGCAGTTGATAGATTTAATCTTCTTACGATAGTTGAACTTTCAATTAATTTATCGGCATATGTTTTTGGAACTGGATCATAACTAGCAGTTGGTGTAAATTCTGCCGTATTGCCTATTGGCAGATATTTACCTATTGTATTTGCGTCTGATCTATTATAACTCATTGCAGTAATATGTCCATCAACAACTGTACATTCAACTATAACTTGTGTTGTTCCATATGACGAATTAGAATAATAAGCAAATTCAGTGACGTCCACACTACATATAACTTGTTGGAATGAGAAGTAAGTTGTTGATTGTGTTAAATCAATTTCATCTAGGTGTAACCTATATGTCCATATGCCATAGTTTTGCTTAACATTTAGCAAAATTGCTTTGTTGCCTTTTCCTAATGCGTCTTCAATAATTGTTGCTAGTGCTGCTTGATCTGTAGCGTCTAAATAAAATGCCAGATATGTCATACTAAATTGCATGTATGAATTACTGCCTAATTCTATATAATAGTAGCCACAATTAGTGTCTCCACTACCTCCTCCACCACCAAGGCTTAC
>Ga0310696_10001004_pt1 | contig 41459 bp, 68 predicted proteins | sample AusTroGonzalo_MG_4_FD_203885 | JGI IMG/M metagenome (GOLD analysis project Ga0310696, IMG submission 203885) | Bovine rumen microbial communities from tropical cattle in Woodstock, Queensland, Australia - Gonzalo_02 (v2) (version 2) | ecosystem: Host-associated > Mammals > Digestive system >... | reverse complement strand
CAAACAGAAAGAACTGGAAGAGAAAGCTTTGAACAAGCAACCCGGTCTTTCGGTTGGCGCACCACCTACTTCCAAGCAAGTCGATGTCGATGCGCAGAATAAACTGCGTGGATATTTCGGTCTGCCGCCGATTAAATCATAAGGAGAAATACAAATGGCTACTACTGTTAGTCCTGAGATCAGCAACAGCATTGGTCTTGCTTCTCAGTATCTCCCCCTTCTGGACGAGATTTACAAAGCTGAGTCTAAGACCGCTATTCTCGACACCGCACAGGATAGAGTGCGTTGGTCGAATGACACTCATTCTTTCTATCTGTTTGAAACCGACATGGTCGGTCTGGGCGATTACTCCCGCAACGGTGGTTTCGTCCGTGGCGATGTGACCGCCGCTTGGAGACAGTACACACCGCAGTTCGACCGAGCCAGACAGTTCCTTGTTGACCGCCTTGATGATAGCGAAAGCATGGGACTCGCCTTTGGCACTCTTGCTTCTGAGTTCATGCGCACCAAGGTTGTCCCGGAGAACGATTGCGTGAGATTTGCCGCCTACGCCAAAGGTGCGGCAGACAGCATGAAGACCGCCGAGAACATCTCCACTGGTTCTGGTGCTGTTGCCGCTATTGACCTTGGCACTGAGAAACTGGACGATGCCGAAGTTCCGTACGAAGGTCGCATCCTGTTCGTCAACCCCACGATGTATCGTTATCTGAAAGCGGGTATCACCCGCTACACCTACAACGGTGAAAACGGCATCGACTACAACGTGGAAATGTACAATGACATGAGAGTCATCACCGTCCCGTCCGGGCGTTTCAACACTGTCTGCACTCTTGGACAGCCCACTGCCCACGATGGTGCGGGTGGTTATACCGCCGCAGGTAGCACCATTAACTTCCTCATCATCCACCCGTCTGCAATCATGCAGGTCATGAAGCTTGCGAATCCCCGCATCTTCAGCCCGGAAGTGGTACAGGAAGCCGATGCATGGCAGTATGACTTCCGTGAATATCACGGTGTGTGGGTAAAGCACCAGAAGGCGAACGGCATCTATGTCAACGCCCCCACTGTTGTCTCTGCCTAATTAAAAACCAAGGGAGAGGGGAAGTTCCTCTCTCCCTATCTTAAGGATGATCTATTATGACCGATGCTCAGAAACTCGCAACAATTAAAATTCTGCTTGAAGACGGAAGCGGATACCTGCCGAGCGATGACACTCTGAACGCCTACATCAAGCTGTCTGAAAACGAGATCCTTTCGTGGATGTACCATCTGGTTGGTGGAGTCCCGGACGATGCTGACGGCGTACCAGAAAAGTACGAAACCGTGCAGATTTACGCCGTGGTTGCTGGGTGGACTCATGCCGGGGCAGAAGGTCAACAAGTGTCTATCGAAAATGGTGTTCACCGTCACTTTGCTTACGTTGATATGCTCGATTACATTCACAATAACGTGCTTCCGTTTGTGAGGGTAGGTGCTGTCACTTGAGAACGCTCAAGAGGAACAAACGCCCGGTATCGTATGCTTCTTACAACGGTGTACAGGAACTAACGGACGAGTACGGTAATTACACTGGCGAGTATGCGGTGAATTACACAACGCCCGTTAAAACGCTCATGAATGTATCTGGCGGTCGAGGTCAAGCGGACATCGCTTTGTTTGGGTTCACTTCCGATTACTCACGCACAGTAGTCACGGAAGATCTGGAAACCGATTTCAACAAGGAAATGGTTTTCTGGATTGAGAGAAACCCGGACACTGAACCGTTTGATTATCGTGTAGTCGGTGTAGCACGTACAATCAACCAAGTAGTGCTTGCCCTTGTGGAAGTGGAAAACACTGAAGAACCTGTTACATCGGCATGAGTACCGAAACATTTGAAGTCACAATTGACGGTTGCGACAGGGTGCTGAAAGCACTGGAACGATATGAAAAGAAACTGATACCGAAACTGGACGAGGTGTGTAAACGCCTTGCTCAAATCGGTGCGGATGCGGCAAACCTGCACTACGCCGAAGCAAGAGCAGACTCTGCCGAAACTGGGAATAGTGGGACTACTGCAATGGTGTTGCCGCTTGAAACCGGGAACGGATATAAGGTCTTCGCTCAAGGACAGGATGTTTATTTCATAGAGTTCGGTACTGGTAATGCCGCAGGTATGTTCTACGGTGACGGGTTGCCGCCGACTAGCGTTCCTGTGTATCCGGGGTCTTGGTCGGAACAGCATTCGCAAATCTACTCGACCAATGAATACTGGTTCTGGCATGGCGAGATCATGTCATCGACTCCCGTGTATATGCCGATGTACTATGCAGGTAAAGCAATAAGGGAGAATATGAAGAGAGTTATTGAAGAGGTGTTTAGCGAAAAATGAAATATTCACGTAATGCTGTTTACACCCATGTAGTAACCGCTCTTCGTTCGGAGTTCCCATCCATCTACTGCACAAGCAGGTTGGTTGCGAAACCGTCCTCGTTCCCGGCTTGCTACATCCATGAAATAGACAGGAATAGACCACAGCAGTACACCCAAATTGACTTTAAGGATGTACAGTGGGAGTCCGTCTTTGAGATACAGGTTGTAAGCGCAAAAGCTAACACAGCGGCAACAGAAGCATACAATATTTTTGATATTGCCAGACAGGCAATGAGTGATCTCTATTATCGTGAGTTTTCTGAGACAAATATCGATAACGGAGATACGTTTACATTAATTGGCAGATTTCGCCGTGTGATTGGCGGCGGGGACGAAATGCCAATAGTATCAGCTTAATATAAGGAGAAATGCACAATGGCGAATGCTGTATCGACCGCCGGGATGCTTGTGAAATATTGCTGTGAGCAAACCAAAGGGGTTCGTCCAACGCTCAATTATGTCACTATTCCCGGCGTAAAAGCAATCCCGGCGATATTTAATGACCCCAATATGTTGCAATCCACCCCGTTGAGTGCCACGAAGAACCACACCTATATTCGTGGTCTTGACGATAGCGGCGGCGCAATTCAGCTTACGGTCAACGATTACGAAGAGTTCCGCACTGCGTGGACTCAGTGCGTAGCGGCGTATGCTACCGCACAGGAGTCCGACCTTGGTATGTGGTTTGAGATCGCCTACCAAGAAGGTTCTGGACTCGACAGTTTTTACTTCCCGGCTGAACCTCTCACTCTGGGCTTCGGTGGCGCAGATGTTGATGCGGTTCTTGAAAACAACCTTAACCTCGCCCCGCAAGGTGACTACCTGTTTGCAGCGGCATCCATTACTTCGGCATAATAAACGGGGCGGTCATCTAACCGCCCCAAATTAATAAGGAGATAGAGCATGAGCGAGAAAATCGAAAAGGTAAAACCGATGGTTATTACCGATCCTGAGTCCGGGAAAGAGTACACGTTGGAGTTCAGCCGCAGAACGGTTGTCAAAACGGAACAGGCAGGGTTCGATGTGAACTGCCTTGAGTCCAAAAGCATGACGATGATCCCCCTGCTTTTCTGGGGCGCGTTTCTCATGCATCACCCGCATATGACCAAGGAACAGACGGATTCCATCCTGTTTGACGGTCTGGGCGGTCTTAATGACGAGGAAATGGGTTATATCGGCAAACTGTATGCCGCACCGTTCCAGAGTCTCGTTGCAAGCGAGGTAGAAGGTACAAACCCTCGCAAGATGGCGGTCAAGTTCTAATAGACGAAGAGGAACTCCCGCAAACATTTGAAGAAGTTTTTGAGGAGACTTTCCCACAATATTATGTCATGGGCATGACCTATGAGCAATTCTGGGATGAGTCTCCTTATTTAGCCGTTTCTTTCCGCAAAGCGTTTCGTTTGAAGCGGCAGGTTGAAAATGAACAGGCATGGTTGCAGGGCTTCTATTTTTATGATGCCGTTGCTGTGTGCTTGTCAAACGCATTTTCAAAGCCCGGTTCAAAGAGACAGGCATATCTCGAAAATCCGATTGACATCTTCCCGCTTACCGAGCGCGAAAAGAAAATCAAGGAAGCGCAAGAAAACGCAAAGATGGAAGCTGCAATGAGAGAGATTATGCGGAAACAACGGAAACGTAAGAAATCAAAGGGTGATTAAATGGCAGATACATTAGAATCACTTGAAATAGAAGTAAGGTATAAAGCATCTTCGGCGGCTGCGGAGATCAGAAAGGTAACTAGTTCTGTCCGTTCTCTTGCAACTGAAACGAAGAAAGCTAAAAGCCCGCTAGATAACTTCGTTTCTTCCCTAAAAAGAATAGCGTTTTATCGGTTTATCCGAAGCATTATTAAGGGAATTACCGATGCTCTTTCAGAGGGCATGAAAGCTGCATATGAGTTCAGCCAAGGAATAGCGGGCGAGGGGCATAGATTTGCCCAAGCAATAGACAATGTAAAAATGTCTGCCAATACAATGAAGGGGCAGGTAGGGTCTGCATTTATCGCGTTATACGCAGCAGTTGCTCCGATCATTATTGCGATCCTTAATTTGATTACGCGATTGGCAGATGCCATGTCGCAACTGTTTTCTGCTTTTACTGGAAGAACTTATATTAAAGCGCAAGCAAATGCTGCGGGTCTCGCTGATTCGATGGCAGGTGGAGCAAAAGCCGCCAAAGAATGGAAGAACCAATTGATGGGTTTTGACGAGATCAACAAGCTTGAAGCACCCGGCGATACCGGGGGTGGTGGTTCTGGTGGTGGAGCAAGCCCGTTTAGTTTTGAGGACACACCCCTTGACGATTGGGCAATGAAGATTCATGACAGCTTGGCTGCTATTGAAATGGCGGCTGCGGGCTTCGCGCTTGCTCTTGGTCTTCTTCTCACATTAACCGGGGCAAACATTCCGCTTGGCTTGGCTCTTATTGCTCTTGGCGCAATGGGTATTATTCACGCGCTCAAGGAAGATTGGTCTACTGTCAATCAGCAGGTTGCTAGGGCTTTGTCCGCGATATTACTTATTGTTGGCGGCGCGTTGCTTGCTATTGGTGTAGTTCTGCTTTTAGCGTGTCCAACGTTTTCCGCGCTTGGGCTTGGTCTTGTCGCAGCGGGTGCTGCTTCATTGGCAACAGCAGCAATGATAGATTGGAAAGTTCTCCCGCATGATATTAAGACGGTATTGTCAGATATTCTTCTGGCTGCGGGTGGTGCTTTGATTGCGCTAGGCTTGATACTCGCTCTTTCGAGTGCAGCAGTTCCTCTTGGCATTGGGTTGATTATTGCGGGTGCTGCTTCTCTGGCTGCGGCAGCTGCGCTAAATTGGGATCTTCTTGGTGATACTATAGGCGCGAAGCTGCAAACCATTACCGCTATAGCGGGCGGCGCACTTCTTGCAATCGGTCTTATTCTCGCATTGTCTGGTGCTGCGTTGCCGCTTGGAATTGGACTTATGATCGCGGGTGGTCTTGCTCTTGGGAGCGTTGTTGCGCTTAACTGGGATGCAATTTCCGAAAAGGTGAGGGGCGCACTAGATAAAGTAAAAGCTGTTTTTCAAGAGCGTTTCCAAAATATTCTTAATGATTGCAAACTGTTTATTGAGGGTGTTAAAAACATTTTCAAAGGTCTTTCCGATTTCCTTAACGGTGCGTTTTCTGGTGATTGGAAACGCGCGTGGAACGGTATTGTGAGCATCTTCCGCGGTATTGCGCAGGTTATTCAGAGCATAGTTCAGCAGATTATCGGTTTTGTTCAGCGGATTATTAGTGCCGTAAGAAACGCAATCAGCGCAGTTGGTTCTTTGTTCAGCGCAACTGGCGGCGGTGGTGGCGGCATTGGCGCGCACTTTCCAAGTTTCGCAAGCGGTGGATTCCCGGAAGACGGACTCTTCTTTGCAAACCACGGTGAAATGGTTGGTCAGTTCTCCAATGGGAAGACGGCGGTTGCCAACAATGCTGAAATCGTTGAAGGAATCAAGCAAGGTGTAATTGAAGCAATGATGACGGTTGGCGGCGCAAACAGCAGCGGCGGCAAACAGACCGAGTTTGTGTTCAATCTGAACGGCAGAGAGTTTGCCCGTGCGATATACAACGATCAGAATGCCGTCCAGAGAGAGCATGGCGTTTCGTACCTTGCTAACGGTTGAGGAATTTGAGTATGGCAGAGAACTACATTGTTATTGGTGATGACGAATATACCATTACCGGGAATGACATTCTGTCTCTTACGGTAACGCGCTCAAATTCCCTTATGCTTGACCAGATGTCGAGTGATGTTTGCGAAGCTACTGTGTTCAGCGAGACCGATGATCTGGACGGGCTAAGTTACGGAACGCAGATTAGTATCTACAGGGATGCTGCTCTTCAGGATGTATTCTATCTGTCTAAGGTGACTAGGCTTAAAAGAGACCAGTACAAACTGGAAATGACCAGTTTCTTTGGTATCTTGGAGAGTGAGATATTCTATGGTGGATATTACACCGGGGAAAACTTCCAAGATGTGGTGGAGTCGATTATCCAAACAAACGGACTCGACCCCACCACCACAGACCACTCCGATGTTCTAGACTTGATTCAGTATGACCCCGGAGTTCCAGACCTTCCCGTGTATGGTTGGATAAAAGTAGTATCAAAGCGAGAAGCACTTCACCAAGTTCTTTTTGCAAAAGGGATTTCGATGAAGCGCACATCTGGCGGCATCATACGGTTTACACTCGTTTATGATACAGACCCAATTCCAATCCCGGAAGAAGACACATATGAGAATAGTGATGTGAAGTTTCTTCCGAGCGTTGGGAAAATAGAAGTTGAGGAACACACATATACGGATGATGGAAACCAAGAGATCAAAGTCCTGTTTGAAAACAGATACACAACTGAGCAATCGAAATCCTATATAGCTGTTTATAATACAGATGTTCCTGTGCTTCGAGAAGTACAACCAACTGGATTAACCATCATATACAATAATTGCAATGCGGCTATTGTGTCTGGAATGGGATATATCAGCGGCTACCCGTCTGTTCATTCTACAACAGTAATCAGCGAAATCATTGATGCCAATAGCGCAGATACCGTTTCAATCAAGGGATGCACATTGGTTACAATGGCAGATTCAGCCTATATTCTTGACAAGCTAAAGACATATTATTTGTCTGTGGAAACTGAGGTTGATACTGCTATTGTAAGAAGCAGCGAACGAACAGGAAACCATGTTTCTGTTGTTAATGCGTTTGGAGAAAGAGTATCTGGATTTATTACGCAAATGACAGAAACATATTCTGGGATTGTAAAAGCGAATTGCAAAATCATTACTGGATATAACCCTGAACTCCCATCTGGTACTGAATACACAAGGTCTGTCCTGTTGCATGGGTCTGGCGGTTGGACAGTTCCCGCAAGTGTTTACCAAAAAGATGTGCCAAAGATTATGGTATCTTTAGTTGGTGGTGGAACAGGCGGCACAAGTGGGCAAGCAGGTGGTAATGGAGAGACGGCATCTGCCGGGGCTGCTGGCGCGCCCGGTAGAGGTGGTGTTGGCGGCAAAATTCTTACTTTTGAAATAGAAAACCCGGACAATGTTCTATATTTTAATTGTGGAACAGGTGGTCAAGGCGGGGCTATTTGTTATAATGTTAATAGAAATCCGGGAAGTGACGGAACGGATACAACGCTGACAGATGGCGAAACAACATATTCAAGTGAAAACGGAAGCAGAAACGTGAACGGTGTTGTTAATTTCATTACTGGGATGCAGTATGGAATAAGTCATTATGACAGCAAAACTGGAAGCAGATTTTGGAGTTATTCTTTTGGTGGGAACGGTGGTCTACCAAATGATATTTTCCCAGAATATAATGTGATGCAGACATATCTTTTTGACACAAGCACAACTCCACCAACATACGAATTGAGAGAATATATGCAAGCAGGTTATCCCGGAGCAAGAGCAACTGGAATTCAGCATATTTCTGATACTCAATATGTGACAGGAAGAGTAGACGGTGGTGGTGGTGGTGGTAGTTCTGTTGGGATTGTCGGTGGAAACGGTGGAAATGCATATGGCGGGGAAGCATGGGGCGGTACTGCCGGGATAGGTGGCACAGGTGCAAATGGTGTAAATGCAAGTGTTGCGACACCAACAATGCTTCAGATTAAACAAACTGGGTTTTTGCCGTGGGATGATGGCGGATATGGAGACGGTGGACTTGGCGGCTATGGCGGCGGCGGCGGGGGCGCAGGTGGACTTACTGTGAACTATAAAGGGTTCATACAAGGAACTGGCGGTTCTGGCGGTTATGGCGGCAAAGGTGGAGATGGCGGGGATGGTTGCATCCTTATTTACTACTAAAGGTGGTGCGATATGTTAGTAGATACTGGAATAAAAATTGATGGTGTCGATATTACGGACTATATCGCGCACCAAGGAGTTAAGTGGACACGGGCAGACATCGATGGTGTCAATGCGGGCAGGTCAATAAGTGGCTTGATGATCCGCGACCGCGTTGCCACAAAGATCAGACTCGACATTACCTGCCGTCCTCTTAAGAATGACGAACTCCACACGCTGCTGAACCTGCTGCTCCCTGAGTTCGTTCATGTAACATATGATGACCCTATGTACGGTGTTGTAACAAAGACCATGTATGCAAACAACAACCCGGCAACTTTCCTATTCAAGCGTGAGTTCATACCGCCAGACGAATGGTACATCTGCCACGATGAAGCACCAGAACCATACGAATACTGGACGAACGTAACATTCCCGCTCGTTGAGCGTTGATAGGGGTGGTTAATAACAATGGCTATGATAAGGGCTTGTAGCTACACAGCTACAATTCAAGCACCAATAGACCCGGAGGAGTACTCTGCTATCCTCGTCACGTTTCAGCAAGACGGGGAAAACTTGATCGAAAAAGACGAAACGCAGGTAACGTTTGATGAGGGCAATAAGATTATTGTCCAGTTGGATCAAGATGAAACCAAACTATTTACCTGCGGGAAGAAATGCTTTATTCAGATTCGGTGCTATAAGGAACAGTACAACGCACCCGGAAGCGCGGTATGGGCTATTGATGTCAGACCTGCGCTTGACGATGTAACGCTCCCTGTTACACCGAGCGCATAATGAGGTGGTCATATGGGTAATATGTGTGACAGCTTCATTATTTATGAAGATAATCAAAACGAGTTCAAAATATGGCAAGGTTTAGTCGGAGCGCACTACACTCCTCATGTAGATGATGTTGGAAACCTGTCATGGACGAACAACGGTGACCTACCGAATCCGCAAACAGTTAACATCTCTGGACGAGGGTTGACAATTACTGGTGTTGTTGCAACGGTTGGTGATCTCCCGGAAACCGCAAGCAACTATGATACATACCTTGTTGGTTCGGATGAAGAATACTTCGCATACCTTTATTACAACGGAACGTGGGTTAACATTGGAATTGTTGGTAGAGGGGAAAAGGGTGACACAGGTGACCCGGCAACTGTAACGGATGAAGAAACTGTTTACCAACAGGGTGACTCTGGAACTGTAATTCCAACCGGGGCATGGTCAGACACCGTTCCGACTATTACGCAAGGTAAGTTTTTGTGGACACGAACCACCCTTGAGTTCAACACGGGTGATCCGCTTGTATGGTATGCGGTTGCGTATCAAGCTGTTGACGGGCAAGGTTCTCCCGGTACTGCCACACCGCTTGTTGATTCTGGTAACGGTGTTGTCGGTACTGCAACATCATATTCCAGAGAAGACCATCAGCATCCTCTTAACAAGGCAACGAGTGGAACTCCGTCAAAGGACGGAACTGGTGCTATTGGCTCTGCATCGGAATATGCACTATTTGACCATGTGCATCCGCTTAATGTTCCTACTTCTGGTACACCAGAAATGGATGGAACTGCATCACAGGGGTCTGCAACATCTTATTCAAGATCAGACCATGTGCATCCGTCTGATACGGCAAAACAGGATAGCATAACCGCAGTTGGGATTCTTAAGGGAAGCGGAACGGCAGTAACCGCCGCAACTGCTGGAACGGACTACCAGACTCCGCTAACAGCAGAAATAGATTATCAGACTCCGATAAAAACAGCATCAATTACGATTGCCTATGCAAACTGGAGTGGTTCTAATCCTTATACTCAGACAATCACAATTACTGGTGCAACCATAACATCAAACACAAAAGTGGATTTGCAGATGGATGCAACGGCAATGGCACAGTTAATTTCCGATGGTGTGACAGCAATGTTCATTTCTAACACATCTGGAACGCTCACGCTCTATGCAATCGGAGCGGCAACTACGGCAGATATTACTATTCAGGTCACATACTATGAGACTGCATGATAAGGAGGAACAACTATGATGTTTACAGTTATTGAAATGCAGAATGGCGTTGTTGGTGGGAATGTCTGGACTTATGACAATATTAATGACGCAGAGAGCAAATACCATTCTGTTCTTGCATATGCTGCAAAATCTACTGTCAGCGTTCATTCTGCGGCACTTCTGAATGAGAACGGTTTTTGCATGAAACACGAAAGCTACAGGCATGAAGTAGGTGAATAAACCATGAGCATTATTGGAAGTCCGATTATGCTTGGAGGCGGTGGTGGTGAAAATCCAAATCTGCTTATTGGCACAACATGGGCAGCCGGGTATGTTCAATCGAACGGCTCAATTAACTCACCAGATGCAACAAGAAAAGAAATCTATTCAGACTATATTGATGTAGGATCAGGTTCAAACAGAGTTTTTCTTTTTGTAACGATTACAGATGAAACATCTCCTTGGCTTGGTGTTGGATTTTATGACAGCAACAAAGCATCCGCATCTCCGACAAGGCAAACCGCAGAGATTTCATATCAAACCCCGGATGGTCAATATATGAACTATCTCGTTTATAATCTTACGAACACTTCAATTAGATACATTCGGTTTTCTTATCGAAATTACGGTTCTACTACCAATAAGGCAGGTGCTTTTCTTGTTCGTGATATCGGTACAGATATCGGCATACCGCCACTTGGATAAGGTGGGTAAAAAATGACTCAAGATGAACTTGATGTGTTCGTTAACGAACTGCTAGAGGGTGAAGACCATGACAATAGCTGAAGCAAAACAGAAAGTCCTAGACCTCGCACGGGCTGAGATCGGATACCATGAAAAGGCATCGAATGCAAACCTAGATGATCCTACCGCAAATAGCGGTGGAGCGAACTGGACTAAGTATGCATACGATCTTGACCGCACAAACTGGTACAACGGTGGAAAGAACGGGTATGCTTGGTGCGATGTATTCATAGATTGGCTGTTCTTCAAAGCGTTCGGTGACCCCCTTGGACGGGAGATGATCTGCCAACCCACAGGTTCGTGCGGTGCAGGTTGTTTGTACTCCGCACAGTATTACAAGTCCGCAGGTAGATGGCATACCAATGCTCCGCAGATTGGAGATCAAATTTTCTTCTCCTACTCAGCCGGGGAGTATAGTCACACGGGTATAGTCGAGCAGGTGAACGGTGATACCGTCACAACTATTGAGGGCAATACTTCTGACTCTGTTGGAAGAAGACAGTATAACATCGGCAATAAGGTTATTGCCGGGTACGGTAGACCCAAATGGGAACTGGCACAATCTGAAGCAGATAAACCGTGGGTGGTTATTGAGAATGGACAGACCGTTAATAGTTCCGAGTGGGCTAAAGACGAGCCGAAAGAGGAAGAGGGCAAACCCGTTACCGTCAGCAAGGAAAACCACGAATGGACTCCCCCTCTGCTGAAGTATGCCCCAGACGATTACTATGAAGCGTGTAAAGCGGCACAGGCACTTCTCAACTGCTACCACTTCGATTGTGGGAAAGCTGACGGGTACTTTGGGGCAAAGACCCAAGCGGCTGTTAACCGTGCAAGACGGTTCTACGGTGGCGAAGCAACAGGCGAAATCGACCACTGGTTGTGGGAAAAACTGGGCATGAAGTTTCAGTAATTTTTCAGTAAAAAGGTGTTACAGATACCGCTAAAGTGTTTTTCAGACCGCAATTTTGTTACTGAAAATTTACTAGTGCATGTATACAATTCCTCAAAAAGTTATCAAAAATAGAGAAAAACCCTAGAAGTTCATCACTTCTAGGGCATTATATTTGGTGACCCGTACGGGATTTGAACCCATGTTTGCCCTTTAAAAAGTTCATCGATATCACAATTTGTGATTTCAAACGCCACTTTTGCCGTTAAAAAGTTACGTGAAAATATCTTCAGTAATTTTTCAGTAATTTTTGTAAAATTCCTTCATCCGCTCCACATCTGCGTTGGCATCCTGTGCCGCAAGGTGGGTGTAGATGTCATGCACAACAGCGGAGTTATCCCATCCACCTTCACGCATCACGGTCATTTCATCCCAGTGCAGATGCCTTGCCAGTGAGCAGTAACTGTGGCGCAATCCGTGTACTCCCACGGTGGGAATTCCAACCTTTTCGCACAGGTCATTGATACTCCCGTACAACGTGGTAGGGTTGGTGGTTACTAACCTACCTTCACAGTTGGTTAATAGGTCTTTTAATCTGGGGATCACGATGTGGACGGTACGGGTGGAAGCTGATGTTTTGTTGTATTCCTTATCTACCGGGATGTTGTTGTCACCGACTACCCGTGCGCCGTGTATATGGATCAGACCGTTTTCTGTATCAACATCGTCAGAAGTAAGGTATAATATTTCTGACCGCCGCAGACCGTTCAGCGCAAGCAATGCGCCAAGTTCGTATGGTTTACCGTGTACCGCTTTGAGGAACTCTTGGATTTGCTCATAGTCCAACCACCTGCGCTGTGATTTTCTCTTTTTGGGTAGTTTTATTTTAGGTTTTTGATATCCCGCATATTCAATGGAAAGAGACACCAGACTCCACGCATTGATAACTGTCTTCGGTGAATAGTTTGCGGCTTCCTCGTTCAGCATTGCTTGCCAGTTTATCTGCGTTACATCCTCGTCCATGTAATTCTTAAACCTAGTTCGGCGGTAGGAATTATACTGGTTCAGCGTGGACGGGGAAATGAGGTTGGCGTGATCTTCTATATAATTGTCAATTACCGTGCCGAGGGGCTTTCCCTTCGGTGCGGATTTTTTTGTCTCCAGAAGGTTGGACTTAAACGCCATCGCCTTTGCGTAGTATTCCTTTTCGCTGTTCGCAGTGATGTATGCACGTTCGCCCTCTATCATCACTTGGTTGTACCACTTCTTCCCCCGGTGGATAGGTGGCGGCACTTTAACCTCAAGGTTTTCCGTGATCTGCTTCGTGCCGCACCAGTTGCAGTACATGGAGTTTTCTACGATCTCCCGTTTGCACTTCTTGCATTTCATGATGCTTCTATCCTCTGAATGGGCAGACCGTTGTAGAAGTCTCCCCGGATGATGTGGCGCATCTCATGGTCAAAGTCCGCACGGAGTTGATGGTAAGACCTGCGTGGGTCAAGCCAGATTGTGTAAGTCCCGTCCGGGTTAGTCATCACACAGGCGTAAATTCCTTGTGGAAGTTCCTTGTAATAGATAAAGTAATCGAAGTTCTCAAGTAGCATTTTCTTTCTCTCTCTCAATCTGCGCAACAAGGGCATAGACCGAGGACGGCGGCAAATCCTTTGCACTGCGGAGCAAGACTTTAAGGTCTTCCCGCAATTCTTCACGGGGATCTGAATCGGCGAATTTTATTCCCAGATAGTCTTCAATCTGTGCGATGCGGTCTGGTTTTGGCATAGACCCCTTGCGCCATGCGGACATTGCGGCAGAGGAAATACCGATGGCGGCGCAGAATTCTCCTTGGCTCATCCCACGTTCTTCCAGTGCTTCGTCAATCATTTTGGTTAACGTTTTCCCGTCCATTTAAACACCCTCTTAAAATTTTAAATAATTTGTTTAAAAGGGGCTTGACAAATTAAGTTGCTTTTGATATATTAACTACGGTTTTAAATCATAAAGCAAGCGCAAGCCCCCACTTAATGCGGACTAAATGTGAACTTTGTAGTTGTGGCAAACACATAGTAACATTTTGTAACCGCATTGTCAATAACAATTTTAAGTGTGGGCTAAATTAATTAAGGGGGAATGTGATCCACACTTAATTCTACCACAGATAGTGTCCCAAAATTTAGACAGAAAGGAAGAAAGGAATGCCGAGCAGAAAGAAAAAGTTCAATACGGCAACCGCCCCGCCCGTGGATTGGCTATGGGCGATCATTCTGGAGCGGCAACGTGTGTACGGGTTGACTCTGGAAGAGATGGCAAGGATTGCAGAAGTACCGTATGCAAGCATGAGGAGAATGGTGTGCCAATCTCCGTGGTCGTGGGGTGCAGACCCCCGGAACAAGATATGCAAACACTTTGGGATTGACATCAACTTTGTTCCCAACGTGAACGGAAACCTAGAGGTGAGAGTAGGATGAAGAAGTATCTGATACCTGTCGCACTCCTTGCGGCAAAGAACGAATACCTCTCCCTGTTTGCACTCATGGTGATGGGCGCAATGCTCATCTGGGACATCCTTAACTGGATGGCAGAGGGGAAGTGGTAAGTTGAATCTGATTCTATTGACCGTGATTCTTGGATGTGCGGTAGCGGTATGCCTTGGCGTGATAGCAGTGATGATATGTCTCTGCAAAGCATACCGTGACGAAGCAATCAACGCATCTACCCCGTTAGAACCGCCAGTAAAATCATGGGTAGATTCCTACTTTGAGGTGCGGCATGGAGACTAGTCTTTGTTGGGATTGCAGAAATTGCACCAAGCCAGAGGTCTGTTCATGGGCAAATGATTTCACCCCGGTTAAAGGGTGGACGGCGATACCCACCACCGTTGGTGGCTATCATCCGTTTGATAGTTATCTGGTAAAGGAATGCCCACTGTTTAGCAGAGCGGCATTCAGCGGCGGTCAAACGAGAGACTTGTTTGTAAAAGCCGATTACCTAGAGATCGATGACCAAGATGCGGAGAACCTTGCCGAAGCGATTATCGAACGTGCCATTGAAGATTGGAAGTTTCTTGAATACGGAAATCTAGATAACATCACGTTCAGCGGTAGCCGCATCAAGAGGTCTGAACTGTTAGAATTCTTCTTCAGCCCGTGGTTTGAACAACTGCTTGCTTCGTTCACTGACATACCACCGAATAAGATTCGTGAACACATCAAGATCACTGACAAAATGAAACCGAAAGAGGTGAGGAAAATATGAATGCACTTCTTGGTGCGCTGATCTCAAAAGACTCAGCCGCCATCCTAGCATTCGCTGATGCAAACATGAGATTGAAACCTGCATCCGAAGCACTGGGTGTACATATCGAAACCCTATCCCGCAGGTTGGATTCCGTTTACAAGCGAACCAAGCTGAACCCTAAAAATTTCCGTGACTTGGTCGAACTGGTCAAGATGGTTGAGGGTGTTAGCGATGTGTAAGAAATACAAGACCCGGTTCAACCCTTCCGCAAGAGCGGATGCGGAAAGATACCGCAGATACCATGAAGCGAAGGCGAAGATCCCTATGGACTTACCACCTGCTGAATTTGATTCTGAGGTTAGGAAGTTAGCAAGGAAATACCACATATGAGTGATACAAAAGACAACTGCATATACGTTATGTGGTGCAACAAAAAACAATATTTGTACGTTGGGCGAACAAACAACCCAATGAGAAGGTACAAACAGCATCTTTCAATGCCGGGAGATGTTTGGGGAAAAGTTGCCGAAAAATATGGTAAAGAGTCAATCGGAATGCTTGTTATTAAAACTGGATTAACAAAAAGCGAAGCGGAAATATTTGAAGCAAAGTTTATTATTGATGCATTAATGCAAAAAATCCAAATTCTAAATTTGCAAATTCCAAACACCACTCTTTACAACCTTAGTTTCAAACTTATCAACCCAAGCATTTCTGAAGAGGAGTTTGAAAAAATAAAACTTAAAAATTTTCAAATCCCATACAGGAAAATTGATTACATTCCATACCCACACAAAAGAGAAAAACTGTTAGAAATAATATAAGGAGACAATTTATGCCAATTTTTGATTCAGACAATTTCCATGTAGAGTACATTTTTCTCACGTTTCTTTTGTTCGGCGCACCCGGTACAGGCAAGACCACTCTTGGCTATTCCGCAGAAGACTCTCTGCTGATTAACCTCGACATGGGCGCACACCGTGTCAAGCCAGAGCATCGTGCCGGGAAGGACACTTCCGTGTGCAAGACCTTCGATGAGGTCAAAGCTGATGTGGAGTATGCCAAGGGCAAGTACAAGACCATTGTCATCGACACTGGCGGCGCACTGGTCGAGATGCTGAAGCAGTATGTGATCGACCACCCCGGCGATTTCAAGGGCGGCGCAAAAGCGATGGGTGGCATCTCGCTCCAAGGCTATGGGTTTGTCAAGACCCTGTGGAATGACTTCACCCGGCAACTCCGTCAGAACTTCAACGTGGTCTACATCTTCCATGAGAACGCCGAGAAGAACGGTGATGACGGAACGTTCTATAGCATCGTGGTCGAAGGTGCGGCAAAGAACACGGTTTGGCAGAGTGCCGACCTCGCCGCCCGTCTCTTCATCAACAACGGTCAGCGGTATCTTGGTTTCACGCCGACCGAGCAGTACTCTGCGAAGTCTTCCTTTGGGATCAGCGGACTCATTGAAGTCCCGGAACTTAAAGATGGAGACAAGAACGATTTCCTCGCTCGTCTGTTTGCGAAAGCCCGTTCCAACCTCGCCGCAGAGAATGCCACGGTTGCTCCTCAGAAGAAAAAGTATGAGGAAGCCATGCAGTATGCCAGAGAGATGGTCGAAGCGGTTAACTCCCCGGAGCAGGTTGCTGAAACCGCCGATGGTATTAAGCGGCTTGACCATGCGCTGACTTCCAAAAAGGAAGCCCTTGCCCTGTTGAGCAAGCGTTGCGAGGAACTGGGGATTGTGTTCGACAAGAACAAGAAAGCCTACGTGTATCGTGTTCACGAAAGCTAAAATACGGATCACCAAGAGTCTCCTCGACCAGTGGTTGTACTCGTTCAAAGTTGAGGATGGGTGGGAGAAGTTCTTACTCACCCTCAACCGAGAGAAGATACCAGTGACCGAAGCGATGCTTGATGGGCAGAGATTTGAGTCGGTGCTGAACCATGTACTGGATGGGGAGACTATCCCGGAAGACCACGAATGGTACAAGCCGATAACCGAGATGGCACAGGAACTTTGGGGTGCGGCGCAACAAGTCAACCTCTACCGTGACACCGAGGTGGACGGGCAGAAGATACTCTTGCACGGGGTTCTGGACTATCTGCGTGAAGGGCATATTTGGGATTGCAAATTCACGAAGAGGTACAACCTCAACAAATACTACTGGGAATACACCACGCAAACGAGTATGTACCTCTCGCTCGTTCCAGAAGCAAAGGACTTCACGTACATTGTTTCGGACGGGAAGTGGGTGTACCGAGATAAGTATCCGAGCGATATCGTACCGCCGATTGAACCAACGATTAAGCAGTTCCTAAACTTTTGCGAACAACACGACTTGATAGAGAAATTGATAGAGAAATGGAGCGTGAACTGATGGATTGGAACTATCAGAGAGAAGGGCGTGAGAAGCAGAGCAACATCACGGGACGGTTGCGCTGTGTCATCACGGGAGTGGAAGAGAAGGTTTCCAAGAGCGGAAATCCGATGATCGAGATCAAGGTTCGCCCGTCCGGGTGCAGATTCACCGTGACAACGTGGTTGGTCAAGAACGAGAAGTTCAACCGCAACGCAACGCAGTTCTTTGATGCGTTCCCGGAGATCGGTGACGGCAACTTCAACTTCGTGGAGTGGGTCGGCGCAGAAGGTGCGGGAAACTTCGGTGAGGATGACAAGGGATACCTCACGCTGAAGTGGTGGATTGATGCGGTAAAGGCATCTGACCTTCCCCCGTTTGAGGGCGAGAAACCTACGAAGGTGACCGTCACGAAACTGGACGATGAGGTCGATTCTGACGAGTTGCCCTTTGAACTTTGATTATGCGCCCAACAAAATATGGAGTTCGTGGAGACTACAACGGTAGCATAGCATCTCATCCTTTATACTTTCGTTGGATGAATATGTTAAGGCGGTGCTATGAACCAAAGTTTCACGGGTATGACTCATATGGTGGGCGTGGTGTGACGGTAGAACCATATTTGCAAAACTTCGCAAACTATGTGGAGTTTATAAGTCACCTACCAAACTATGAAGAACTTGTTGCTCATCCAAATGATTGGCAAATAGACAAGGACGAAAAAGGCGGCAACGTATATAGCAGAGAAACAATTCAAATAGTTCCGTCAGATAAGAACCTTGAGTTAGAAAACTCTATGAAAAGAATGCCAGTATACAGAACATTAGAAAGTGGAGAGCGTGAGTTTTTCCCAAGTATAACGGTAGCCGCAACTATAACAGGAATACACCGTGGAAACATTGCTCGTTCAGCAAGAACCCATTTCAAAGCGGGCGGATACAAATGGGAGTACGCATCGTGACAAAGCACTGGTCAGAAAAAGAATTGAAAGATGCCCTGTCGGAGTTAACTATCATCTGCGACACCCGTGAGAACGTGAATGACCACATCACGAAATACTTTGACAAGCAGAAGGTGAAGCACATCTCACGCAAGCTTGACACGGGTGACTACTCTGCGCAGATCGGTGACCTATCTCTGGAAAAGGACATCGTGGTAGAGAGAAAGCACGATCTTAACGAGATATGCGGGAACTTCACTTCTGAGCGTGAGCGGTTTGAACGGGAATTTTTACGTGCGAAAGCGTTCGGTACGAAAGTGGTACTCATCATCGAGAACGCAACGTGGGGTGACATCTTCCTTGGCAACTACCGCTCCAAGGTTTCACCGAAGTCCCTCATCGGAAGTCTCCTGTCATGGATGGTGCGGTTCAACGTGACCATCACGTTCTGCAAACCAGAAGAGACAGGACGGATAATCAGCGGCATCCTGTACTACGCCGCAAAGGAAATGCTACTCTATGGCAAACTATAAACTGAAAGGAGAATATATGGCATCTGAACTGGAACATCTGCTGAATAAGAAAGCAGACCTTGAGGAAGAGATCAAGAAAGAGGAGCATAGCGATGTTTGCAAGACCCTCGCCCGTGACATCTTCACGGTGTACTCCTCGTTCTACGCCGCCGGGTTCACACAGGAACAGGCGTGGTACTTCACCAAGCGGATGTTTGAAGAGAGCATCAACGATTGGTTTAACTCGCTGTGATGGATGCGGTTCACGATGCGAAACGCCTTGAGGAACTGAGGGCATTACCGCTTGAACGGAAGATACAGATATCACAGGCGAGAATCATTGAGTGGTACACGCACTACAACGGGAACGTGGTGGTAAGCTTCAGCGGTGGCAAAGACAGTACGGTTTTACTTCACCTTGTGCGCTCGATATACCCAAACGTGAGAGCGGTTTTCTCTAACACAGGGTTGGAGTACCCGGAGATTCAGAAGCACGTAAAGGGCATTCAGAACGTTGATATCGTGTACCCAGAGATGAGGTTCAACGAAGTGGTTTCTGTATACGGATACCCTCTCATTGGTAAAGAGGTTGCAGAAGCAATCTACTATGCCAGACGGATTCGTTCACAAACTGTTAATGTAGAGAGAGAGAGAGAGAGAACTGCCGAGCGCAAACGCACGGAATTGCGGGGAAACAGACTATGTTCAAACGCAGAGAAATGTCCGGGCGAAGAACAAACTTATCCAGACAAGCACAGCGAGAAACAGACGGACAGTTCTCAGCGGACGAATGTCCGGGGTAGCGGAAGAGTCGGACGAGCCGGGGTAGCGAAGTCGCAGTTCAACAAAGAAAAGTGGTTGCCGCTATGCCGAGATGTGCCGATTTTGATATCGCACTACTGCTGTTTCAAGATGAAGAAGTTGCCAATAAAAAAGTATCAGCACAGCAACAAACTCTATCCGATACTTGGAACTCTCACTGAGGAAAGCAGAGTACGAAAGCAAGCGTGGATACGGCACGGGTGCAACGCATTCGACAGCACAAACCCCACAAGTCAACCGCTCTCGTTCTGGACAGAGCAAGACATCCTCGCATACATCGTGAAGCACGATCTCAAGATAGCCGATGTGTACGGTGAGATTGTGAGCGTGGACGGCAAAGACGAGTACCCGCCCAAGGATGTGATGGGCAACGTGAACTGCAACCTTAAATGCACAGGATGCCAGAGAACCGGGTGCATTTTCTGCGGGTTCGGATTTCACTTAGAGAAGGGCAAAACAAGATTCCAAGCACTCGCAGAGACTCACCCTCGCCAGTACGAGTACGCAATACAGGGGGGGCAATGGGTTGATAACCCGCACTATGATTCTACTGCCCCGGAGTATGACGGTGAGTGGAAGAACTGGAATCCAAAGCAAATCTGGACACCATCGAAGAAAGGTTTGGGCATGGGCAAAGTCTTCGACATGGTGAATGAAATCTACGGAAAGGATTTCTACAGATATGAGTGACTATGACCCTATACGATGCGATGTGACGGGCAAGATGTGGACACCGGGAGCGGTGCGTGAATGCCCAGAACCGCACGTTAGGGCGAAGTACGGGGTAGGTGGTAGAGCGTTTGTGTGCGTGGTGGTGTGCCGCAAATGTAAGTACGTAAAGACCTACCCCTATCATGGGGGTGTAGGTTGTGGGTACGTGGAGTGAAGACTACAAGCGAGAACAGACCGCAAGTGCGGGAGATGTAGCGGAGATCATCCGTGATACCGTGTCCATAGAGGATGCTCTTGGGTACTACCGCCCGGACATCCAACCCCGCCACAGACGATGCCCATGTCCTATCCACGATGGCAAGGATTACAACTTCTCATTCACAGACCGGGGCTTCCGATGCTTCGTGTGCAATGAATCTGGAGATGTAATTGCTCTGGTTAAAGAGATGCTGAGACTTCCCACCAGAGCAGATGCCATGAAAAAGATACGGGATGACTTTCATCTCCGGGTTGACTTTCATGCTCCGTTGAGCGCAGAAACAAGCGAGAAAGTAAACCAACTGCGTGAAGAGCGTGAACGGAAACGCAAGGAAAAGGAAGCGTGGGAAGAGCGATACCACGCCGCACTTGACGAGTGGATAAAACTGGACAAGACCATCATGAACACACCGTGGGATTCCGAGGAGAATATCGAGAAGGTGTGTAAGGCAAAAGAAGAACGTGCGAGGGTGGGGTACAAGTTAGACCTCATCCTTGCGCAAGAACCGAGGTGAGCGAAGTATTGAATACCTAACAACCTCAGAGGTGCGGAGCATCTTTCAACCAGAAGACCGAAGTAAGAGTGGGCAACTGAAAGTGTCGATTCCAAACTTCCTCAAGATCATGAACAATGACCAGAGGTACTCCGGGATATGGTACAACGAAGTGCTTGGACGGGCAGAGATACACAAGGACGGCGTGATAACCCGGTGGAGCGATGCGGACGAAGCACGGTCAATGAGTTACATTGAGGAAGCGTTCGGTCTGTACTCCAAGGATAAGCACAACGCCGCACTGAGGATACTGTTTGAGAACCGCAAGTACAACCCAATTCAGAACATCGTGAACGATATCGTGTGGGATGGTAAGACGAGGTGCAGACACTTCCTCACCGAGTGGGGCAAGGCAGAAGATACGCCCTACACGCAAGAGGTTTCCCGTCTCATCTTCGCCGGGGGCATCCACCGACTCTACGCACCCGGCACGAAGTTTGACGATGTGCCTATCCTTATGGGTTCACAGGGGTGCGGCAAGTCCACACTGGTGCGCTTCCTCGCAATCAACGATGACTACTACGGTGAGGTCACAAGCGTGGACGGGCAACCCGCCATTGAACAACTGAGCGGCAAGTGGATATGCGAGATGTCCGAGATGCTTGCGCTGACGAAGAGCCGGGAACAGGAAGCTGTCAAGGCGTACATCACACGTGCGATTGATTCGTACAGGAAACCGTGGGATAAGAACATCTCCGAGTTCCCCCGGCGTTGCATCATCGTGGCAACCAGTAACAACTACTCGCCCCTCGTTGACAAGAGCGGAAACCGTAGGTTCTACCCCGTGGAAGTCCACTCTGACGGGTACGAAATCTACCGCCGTGAAGATGAAATACGCACGTATATCATGCAGTGTTGGGCAGAAGCACGGGAACTGTACCGAGCCGGGGAGATGCCAAACTTCGCCGCACAGAGTCTGCTGAAAGAGTACCGCCAAGCGCAAGAGAATGCGCTACAGGACGATTGGCGGGTGGGTGCTATCATGACATTCCTTGAGCGGAAAAACCCCGGAGAACTAACGTGTGTGCGTGAGGTGTGCCATCGTGCGCTGAGTCCTAACCCGGACTTCCCCAAAGAACCGACCCTCGCCGAATCCAAGGACATCGGCATGATAATCAACAATCTGCCAGATTGGGAGCGGTGCAAGGAAGCGAAGCGTGTAGGCAGTTACGGACGGCAACGCTGTTGGCAGAAGAAGGGCGAACCAGTACCAGACAACCGCCCGGACAAACCATTTTGGGAAGAGGATTAACAATGGATAAGAAACTTTTAGTGCTGAACATTCTGTACGCCGTGTTCGATGTTGCGCTTGGGATCGCCGGGGTCGCACTCTTCGGTTGGTGCGCTTGGTTCTTCAGCAAGTGGTGGTTGGCACTCTTCGCTTTACTGCCACTTGCCATGTACAACAACCACTCCGTGATAATCAATGCGGACATCCAACAGGCGCAAGTGGATGCGCTAAAGCCGCAAGCAAAGGAGTGATCGCTTGGCAAAGAAGATCACGTTAGAAGACATTGAGCGGTGCAAGGCAGAAGGTAAGACCTATAAACAGATCGCCGAGGAGTTCGGTACAACTGAGAACTTCGTAAAGATGACCGTGTACCGTGCAAAGCACCCGGACTATGACGAGCGTGACAGGCACAGCGGATGGCAGAAACAATCCAAGAAACGCTCAGAGAAACTTGCACAGCAACGGATAGAGAAGTACGGGTACGCAGAAACCATGAAGGAACTGCGTGAACGGGAAGCCGCAACTGGCGAGAAGGTCACGTTCATCGAACCAGAGAAAACGCTTCAACCCACCGCAAGTTATCTCACCCGCAAGGTCGGTAAGATTGGTGACGATAACGTGGGCAAGCTTGTATCGTACCATGCGGCGTTCCTTAAGATGCGCCAAGGTGTGGACAAGCGCAACGTGGAAGACTTGTACGTGAGGTTCGCACTTTTCCTTGAATACTGCGCAGAACACAACATCCTGCCCACGAACTCGTCCGCTTACTTCGCAATCGGAATTACCGCTGACGATATCAAGAACTGGAAAGCGGGAAGAGCGGGTACGCCAGACCACAGGCGGTTCGCAGAAGATGTCTCTGCCATGTTCGCATCCATCCATGAGCAAGCACCCACAGAAGGTTTGCTCAACCCGGTACTGTCCATCTACTGGAGCAAGGCGCATGACGGGTACACTGATGCACCGAAACAGGAAGTGGTCATTGATGATCCGCTTGGCGAGAAGAGAAGTTCAGAAGAGATACAGAAGAAGTATGCTGATATACTGCCAGATGATTAGAAAGGAGAAACATGGCAGAATACATCGAGCGAGATGCGGCACTGGCAAAAGCTAAACACTTCTATTACGAAAAGATAACCTACGGTGACGATGACAAAATAAAAAACATAACCGATGATTATGTTAAAGTTATTTTCCCAAGCGATATCAGAAGCATACCCGCAGTAGAACTTGCGCCCGTGAGACACGCAGTGTGGAAAGGTAGAAAGTTCCGAGGTTATCCGCTTTATATGTGTTCGTTTTGTGGATACTCTACTCCGTGGGGGATGACATTCTATTGTTCAACTTGCGGCTCAAAAATGGACGGTGAACCAAATGAAGTGTAACCAATGCCCAGTTACAAAATGCCAGTACAATGGCACGAAAGCTGACCCTGTAACAGAACTGAGATTGTGCTGTGCGGGAGTGTGGAGAGAGCAACAGAAGCAAACGCAGAAGCAAAAATAGGCATAAAAAAACCCCCGGTAGCAAACGCTACCGAGGGTAATTTATTTGTGATTTTCAAACAACATCTTTGAACCAATCTTTCTTAAACTCCGGGACTTTCAGTTCGTACAGAAGGTGGAACAGAACGCCCTCAAAGTTGCAATACTCAACGATCTTCTTCCTGTGCCAACCGTGATCCCACCGCATTTCGTAGAGAACAAACGGGTTGGTCTTGGACGGAGTGAACGTGCAAACGTAATGTGCGCCAAGCACGTTGATCTTCATGCACTGTGTGGTCTTTGCCATCGCTTTCACTTCCTTTCAAAATGAATATTTATGCAATCAACACATGATTCGCAATCGCCTGTTCAACCTTCTCTTCGCTGATCCCAATGTACCGCCGGGTAGTCATGGGCGAGGAGTGCTGAAGCAACTGCTGAACGAGGATGATGTCATGCCCGGACGAATTGTAGATGTCCGTGGCGTACCACTTGCGGAACGAGTGCGTGGAGATGTTCGTGTATCCCAGTTTGTCGCACACTTTCTTGAGGTGGTTCTGTACGCCCCTCACCGAGATAGGGAACATCCGCTCGTTCGGTGCGATGTTTTGTTCCCTACAGTGATCGCAGAAGAACTGGTACAGGGTGGGCGGTACAGTGAAGGTTCTTCGCTTCCCGGTCTTCTCTTCGGTCACGTTCAAGCGGTATCTCCCGCCGTCACACACGATATCGGACAGGCGCAAGTTGAGGATATCACCGATGCGCATTCCGAGGTTCGCTTCAGCGGTGAGTGCCGCCGCCATGATGGGGTTGCCCCGGAGTCCGTAACCACCCTTGCGGATGGTGCGGATGATGGTCTGGTACTGCGTGGTTGTTAGGGCTTGCATTATGCCACCTCTCTCAGTTTTCTCTCAGCTTCAGCCTTGGCAAACTCTGCCTTGGCAAGCCGGGACTCTGTGGTGTGAATCTGATTGTCAATGCTGATGATCTTGGTCTGATACTTGGTGTGTTCTTTACCGCCGGGAACTGTACCGCTCTGCTGAAGCATGATGTAATCACGCTGTGCATCAAGCTGTGCGAGACGGTCACGCAGAAAGGTGATGTCAGAGATTGCGAGTTCAAGTTTCGCTTCCGCCTTGTGCATCCGTTCGCTCATCTTCACGTTGTACTCTGCCTGTTTGCGGTTCAACTCTTCCTGTTTCCAGTTCCACTTTTCCTGTTCAATCCGGGCTTTCTCAAGTGCCACGATTCTGTCCGTCTCTGCCTTGGATTCTGCCAGAACACGCTTCCACTCGTCTTCCGCTTTGCTCTGCCGGGTCTTGATACTCTGAATCTGCTTCGCCTTGTGTCTGCTGTCCGCTGTTCTGATTACCGCAGAAGCAATCCATGCGATGAGGACTATTGTGAGGATGGTCATTGTAATATCTTCCTTTCGTTAATCTTCCAATTCTTCCCAAAATGGTTTTGGTTCTTCTACCGGGTGATTCGCTATGTATTCACGCAGTGCAAGTTTAATTACCGTCTGATAGCCGATTCCTTTTTCTTTCTGATCTTGCAGAAACGAAAGAATGTCTTTATCGGTATCGCCTTTCTGTAACTTTACGCCAATGAATACAGTGTTCTCTTTCTGCCACTTGCGCTTTGCTTCGCTTTCGTACATATCCATGCTTGCTCCTTTCCTGTGATACCATTATGATATCACAAATCGGTTTAACCGTCAAGAATTATTTACTCTGCGTTTCTGATTCTGTTCTGTTCTTCAATCATTTCCCGGAACAGCGTGAAATCTATTATCGTGAACTTCTTGTCACCAGTAATTGCATCAAGGCAATAACCGATTCCACGCAGAACGCCTATTTCGTTAAGTAGTTCCTTTTCCATGTTTCTTTCTTTGTAGTACAAACAATTGTGATACGTTCTGTTGTAGAGATTAAATAGCTTTTCTTTGTGCGACATTTGTATAACCTTCTTTCTTTTTATAGTGTAGCCTTTCGGCTATGGGTGCGGGCTTTAAGATCAACCCGCAAGAACTATTATGCTGTGAACGATTGTGCAAAGCTTTGTAGCATACCAATAGCGATTGCAGAAAGAATCGCAGAAAACCTTTCTTTCATACCGCAGCATCCTCTTCCATAAATCGCTTGACCTCTTCCATTGTAGCCCGCTTGAAGTCTTCCATTGTGCTGAAGATTTCTACTACGCTGCCCATATCGGAAACAATGACTACTTCATGGTTGAGTACCGTAAACTCTAAGTGTTCAATATCGTTGAGATATGAAAGCGTTTCCCACTGATCCGCAGAAAGGCTATCCGCAAAATCAGAGTCTTCCCATGTGAACACTTCACACTCATCAGCATAGTGCGAAACCGTCTTCACGTTTTCAATTTCAAGAGTTTTCATTTGTTGATCTTCCTTTCAATTTAGTAATTGCCTTTTGGCATGGACACGGGCTTTTAAGCGGAAACCCGTGAGAACCGCAGAAGAATTAGATATTACAGAAGAAGTCTTCTTCAACAAAACTATAATGTCCGTAAGCAGAGATCATTACTTCTTCCGGGATATCTTCCGGGCTTTCTGCGTTATCTACAATTTCCTTTTCTGCCGCAGAAAGATTACTGTAATCGTAGCAATCTTCACCGCCCCAATAGAGTGCCGCACGCAATTCTTCCTTTTCTTCTTCTCTAAGTTCAGTGTAACTCATAATATCTTTTCCTTTCATAATTTGATTTAGCTTTTCAGCTATGGAATAGGGCTTTTTATTGGGAAACCCTTTAGAAACCCGTTTCGGTTATGCTGTGCAGAAAGAAACGATAGCCGGGTAAAGTCTGTTTTCTAAGTTGATCTTAGCTTGTTCTTCCGTTTCAAATACCATGCTATAGCGTGTACCGTTTACAGTAAAAACAGCTTTGACGGGAAAATACTTTGACGGATAAGCAGAAAGCTTTACTTTGATATGTTTTCTTTTCATTTTTTTGTTCCTTTCTTTAATCTTTCCACGGATTATTCTTGATGTAATCTTTTGTGATGTTGTTATGCTGCGCAAAGGAAATCAGAGAAACCGCTTTATTTGTTTCTTCTTCAATAATGTAGAAATCTTCCGGGTTATTCACGCCCAAAAGATAAGATGTAAACAGAAACATCTTTTCTTTGTTGTGGTTAAACCGCCCCCATTGATAGGCTTTATTTTCTGCTTTATCAATGGAAATGAATTTGTAAGTCATAGCAAATTATCCTTTCTTTATTTGATTTTAAGATGCCGCAGAAAGCGCAGAAAGCAGATTGTTTTATTGTTGCTGCGCTACCCGGTACACAACTACACCACGCTACACTTTAACACACTAAAGCAATAATGCTTTAACGCTTTACCGTGATAAAGTACCGTCTACCGGGTGCTGCTGCGCTGCGGGTTTCTATGTGCTGCTTTCAATGTGCTGTTGCTTTGGTATCTTTTGGGATATAGTCTTTTTTTGATCTGAAAAGGCTATTCAAGAAAAACAGCTTGCTATTGCAATAATTGAGTTATGGTTTAGGCGGTTTTTGCTGCTGCGGTATCTTCAAATTCATACCACGCCGCCCAAAGCTTATCTGCGCTGTTGCCGTTTCCCTTTTTCAATTCCGTATACGGTACAAAGTAAACAGCATAATCGGAACACCATGCGCTGCGAGCGTTTTCATAAAAGAAAGCATAACCACGCTTTGTTGATACCACAAAAGAATCAAGCAAGCACCCGTCAACAAAAGCACCCGTATATTCTGCTTTGTTTTGGTGCATCCATACGGTAAAGTCTTTACCGGGTGAAAGATAAAAACTTGTGATATTACTTTCTTTGTCTTTGCTGAAATCCCAATATTTCATTATTGATCTTTCCTTTCTTTTTAATTCGGTTTCCCGTGATACCCGTTTCCGGGTATTTCGATTATTAACCAAATAATCATCATCAGACGGGCGGTTATGCTTTCATCAGCAGCGGATACACTCATCAAGCGGAATATGGTTTCTTTTGTACTTGAAAAAGCTGTTGCCGTTTTCATCATATTCGACTATCTCTTTATGCACTGTTTTATCGCTACACCATGCACCCGCAACAAACACAATATAATCTTCAATACCATATTCAATGCTTTTAATTTCGATACCGCCAAAACCACTGTAATATGCTGCGGGTTTCATTTCGATATAGGCTTTCTTTTCTCTGCTTGTCATTGTCTTTTGTTCCTTTCTGTTTTGTTTTATTGGCTTGTCATCATCAGATAGCAAGTTGCCGTCTTGCTATGACGGGCTGTTGCGCCCGTTTCGACTATCGGTTATTGCTTAAACATACGGGTATCTTGAAAGCACTGTATCCTTTACTGCATAATATAAGTTTTTGTGCTGAAAGTCTTTTGTGCTTTCTTCTAAACGATTTATCGCTGCATCATACATATTCCTAAACTCATCAAATACCGGGCGCAACTTTGAAAGCATCATTTCAAGTTCTTTGTTGTATTCTTTCAGATATGCGATTCTATCGGAAACCGCCTTTTTAATATCGTCAAGATCATACGTATAAACTTGTTCAAGATATGTCTGCTTTGCTTGATAGTTTTCTGTTTTTGCTTTCATGGTTTCGTCTTTGAGATACCGTACAAGTTCATAACACTTGATACTATCGTGAATATACCCGGATACGCTGCACCATGTGTAAACCGTCAATTCATTCTCGCCCGCCTGCATCAGATACGGCACTGCGGTATATTTTGCGCCCGTGATGTTTTTGGACATTGTCTTGAAAGCTGTACCGTCTTTCTTTGTTGGGAACTCAACCTTTTCCCATGCATCAATAAAAGCTTTGTTAATTGCAACTTCCTTTTCCAATTCGGTTTTGATCTCATCAGCATTGTAGTATTTCATTTCTTGATCTTCCTTTCCTTTTTAATATATAGCGGTTTAACCGCCTTTCTGATTATGATTATAGACGGTTTAACCGATATTGTCAAGCGGTTTAACCGCTTTTATTCATGCTATTTTTTAATGTTTAGTATTATGCTTTCTAATGTTTAAGTGTCCGGCTATGACGGACAGGTGTACGTAACCCACGCACACGTACCCGCCTTGCCAAATTGCATACTTGTATAATTGTATACATATATACTTGTAATACAACTTTGTGCGTGTTTTGTACCAAATGCGCGCGCTAATGCAAAATATATTGTGCATTCCGGGCTTTTTGGGGCTGATCAGACTACAATTGTAGACTACCGGAGGGGTTAAATGCGTCTAACTGTGGGGCGGGGGTTACCCCCAAAATTATTCGGAGTAACAAAAAAGCCCTTACGGGCGTTCGTGGAGTGCAGTTCTGACTCCCGCACACTCAACGGAGATGGGCGGGACTTGAGGGATCACCCCTTGAAAACGAAAATACTTCAAAAATTTGAAGGTACAATGACACAATCGACACAGTAATTTCCTATTCTTTTTATTTTTTATTTTTCGTACAAACTATAACCCCGTTTTTATTGTGTCTACTGTGTCGGTATGTGCTTTTAGGTACTTTTTTTATATAAATAAGCACCAAATTAAAGAAAATAAAGAAAATAGGTAATTATTTAAGCGACACAATGAGCGACACAGTAGCGACACAGTAGAATCCACTGTGTCGATTAGAAAAAAATCTGTCTAGACAAAAAGGCGAAAGTGTATAAAAACTGTTAAAAATTTTTGAAAAAACAAAAAAGTGGGATTCTTCGCATTGAAGAAAACGGGGGATGTGGGAGAATGGGAAAAAGGTGAAATGGCGCGGCTTTTTCGCCGAGAAAAGATGAAGTGAGGTGGATTTTTGGCATGAAAAAGATGCCGACCCTGTTCCAGAGGGTGTTCCGACCGGGCGGCGGGGTTGAGAGGGTACTGCCCCTCGTCACGCCGGGGTGCGAATGGGTGTTGCGTGGAGAGGGAGTGCCAACGGAGAAGGTGGACGGGAGTTGCTGTGCGATCATCGGTGGGAACTTCTACAAGAGGTTCGATGCGAAGAAGGGCAAGGTTGCGCCGCCGGGGGCGATCCCGTGTCAAGATGCGCCAGACCCTGTGACGGGGCATTTCCCGCACTGGGTAGCGGTGAACCCGGAGAATCCCGCAGACAAGTGGTACTGGAACGCATACGTGAACACGGATTGGATAAAGGAAGACGGGACTTATGAAGCGGTTGGTCTGCACTTCCAAGGGAATCCGTACAACATGGACGATGACTTTTTGGAGAAGCACGGGCGCATCGTGCTTTGGAACGTGCCGAGGGACTACCGTGGGTTGATGGCGTATTTGAGCGCACACGAAATTGAGGGGATCGTCTGGCACAGGGGGAACGGTGAAATGTGCAAGCTGAAGCGGAGCGATTTTGGATTCCCGTGGAATGTGAGGGAGAAGAAGAATGGTGCTTGAGAGCGCACGGGTGTTTGATAAGAGCGAACTGCACACGGATTGCACGGTGCAGATACTCACGAACTCGATTACGGGAGAGTACAGTATAGGGTGGAAACCCAACGATCCACCTACTCCGAAAATCTGGCAAAGCGCAGACGATGACCCGCCAGAGGATAACTGCTATCTGGTGCTGTGGAAGAATCTTGAGCCGCAGATGCCGCCAGACCGTGGCACGTTCTATGAAATTGTGTGGTGGGATGAAGAACATGGATGGGATACGCAAGGTGATATCCCGCAATCCGTTGGCGGTGCTGAAGTTCTATTTTGGATGGAACTCCCGGATGCGCCAGAGGTGATGTGATGGGAATCTACATCAAGAACATGGAGATGCCGAAAATGGGTTGCATTAAGATGGTTGTTATTTGCGCAGACGGTGGTCATGTTATAGAAACAACACCCGGATGCGACCCGCCTGTTGGAAAACAGAATTATACTGCAATCGAAGTGCCGAAGCATGGTGATTTGATAGACAGGGATGCAATTAACTGGGAAGACGAAATCTGGAAAAAGAAATGCATATCACCATATGTGGTTTATAACACATGGGTTATTGCCAAAGAATTGCCAGTGGTCATCGAAAGCGAGGGTGAGTGATGGCAACTGTTTGCTGTTGTAGCATGGTGGGAACGAAGTCCTGTGCCATGTGTTCAAACAATCCATATGCAGACCCAACAAGACATTTTTCATATTATATCCGGGCAGAGTATGCGTGTAAATTCAAGGAAAACAAACCAAAAACCAACGCCGACCGCATACGGGCTATGAGTGATGAAGAGTTGACCGCATTTATTTTTACAACAAGACTTTGTGATACCGTTTGCCCACCAATAGATGATCGTGGGAATATTTGCATTAAAGATTGCGTTAAATGCGTTGGAAATTGGCTGAAACAGGAGTGTGACTCATGAGTTGGGCAGACAGTAGGCTTAAAGACAACGTGCGACTTTATGAGTCGCACACAAAACTTCCAGACGGCACGGAACGGATACAGTACGCTTATGGTGCGCCGTGGGTTGCACAGGCGTTGCTGATGGATGATATACACTTTGACACCCCAGAGAAAGCGAAAGAATGGTGGGAGAGGGCGTACAGTTCATGATGGAAAAGAAGAAGGTTCTGGTGTTCCCGGCGGGAACTGAGATTGCGTTTGAAATATGGAACGCACTCAAAAACTGCAAGGATGTGGAACTCTGGGGCGCAACGAGCGTACACTGCCACGCCGAGATGGTGTTTGAGCGGTGTTTCATGAATCTCCCGTTCATTGATGATGACAGGATCATTGATAGTCTAAACAACATCATTGACGAAGCGGAGATCGACTACATCTACCCGGCGCATGACTCCGCACTGTTTAAACTGACACGGTACAAATGGAAACTCCACGCAGAGGTTATTACTTCGGACTTTCTCACGGTGCGGATATGCCGAAACAAGAACGAAACGTACAAGTATCTCTGGGAACGTGGTGCGTACTACCTTCCGAGATTCTACACGCAAGACGAACTCGCCTTTGAGGATGTGGACGAGTTTCCCGTATTTGCAAAACCCGCAGTGGGTCAAGGCGCAGAGGGTGCAGTGAAGGTGAACAGCGAAGAAGAACTGCAACGCTTGCTCGACTCTGGGAAAGAGTACGCCGTCTGCGAGTATCTGCCGGGTGAGGAGATCACGGTGGATTGCTTCACGGATAAGAACGGCACACTGCGGTACGTTGGGCAACGCTCCCGTGACCGCATTCGCTCTGGCATCGCCGTCCGTTCACGCACCATGCCTACCGAGCAGATCGTTTTTAAGATTGCGGAAGACCTCAACGAGCAGTTCGACTTCACGGGCGCATGGTTCTTCCAGATGAAGAAAGACAAGAACGGTGACTACAAACTGATGGAAGTCGCACCGAGGATCGCCGGGACGATGGGCTTGACGAGAAACCTTGGCGTGAATATGCCGCTCTTGACCCTGTACACGGTGATGGGTCTTGATGTTGAAATTGTCAACAACAGCGCAGACCTTCTGCTCGACCGTGCGTTTATCAGCAGGTTCTGGTACGATATCGAGTATGACACGGTGTACGTGGACTTTGACGATACGCTGATTGTGAACGGAAAGGTCAACCCCATGCTGATTGCGTTCTTGCACCAGTGCAAGGACAAGGGGAAGAACGTTATTCTTTTAACGAAGCACCATCACGGGAACATCATCACGGACATCGAAGCACACAATATCAGCATGAAACTGTTCGATGCCGTAGTGCTGATTGGTCTTGATAAAGAGAAAGCGGACTACGTGTCCGAGGGCGGCATCTTCATTGACGATTCGTGGAGCAACCGCAAGAAGGTACAGGACAAGATTGGCATCCCAGTGTTCGATGTGGATGCGGTAGAGAGTCTATTGGATTGGAGTGCTTAAACTGGATTATGTAAACCTTATAAACAAACTGATACTCCGTGACGATCCTTATGCGCTTGAAGATGCGTTCGACCTCTGCCGGGAATTGGAACGGGTTGACTCCGTAAAGATTGAGGGGCGTGGGAGAAGGGACTACGGCAGTATCGTGTATGACGATGCGAACTTTGCACAGGCACACGAAATGAACAAGCGTGTGCGCCAGAGTGCGAACGCCATGACCCGTGACGGCGTGGATGCGGACAGAATGCTCGACCTGTACTACAAGACTCATCTCTTCGATGCACCGCACTTCTTCGATTCGTTTTGCATCTACATTGAGAAGAAGAGGGATGTCAGCAAGCAGTTCTACTTGCCACGGCGAAAGCAGTTACTCAAGAGCGCACGTGGGATACAAGACCTTGAGGACGGGAAACTGCACACACTTGGAATCTCCCTTGCACCCGGCGTTGGTAAGACCACGCTTGCGGAGTTTGGGCTTGCTTGGACGAGTGGGCGAAACCCGTTTCTTGGGAATCTGGTAGGTTCGCACAACAATTCATTCCTTGAAGGTGTGTACGGGGAAATGCTCCGCATCTTCGACCCACAGGGAGAGTATTGTTGGGGCGATGTGTTTCCGGGGCTTGGCGTAATCAACACGAACGCAAAGAACCTTATGATCGGCATCGGCTATAACAAGTCTGATGACATGAGGTTCAAGACATTGCAGTGTGGCGGTTCTCTTGGTTCACAGCTTTCTGGTAGAGTCCGAGCATCAAACTGGTTGTATCTGGATGACCCAGTTCCGGGCATAGAGGTTGCGCTTAACCGTGACCAACTGGACAAACTGTGGCAGACGGTGTACACGGACTTCTTCCAGAGGGCTATCGGTGACCGAGTGAAGCGGTTGGTAATCGGCACACGGTGGAGTCTGGTTGACCCTATAGGAAGACTTGAGGAATACTACCACGATGACCCCGGCGCACTGTTCATCCGAGAACCCGTACTGGACGAGAACGAGGAAAGCCGCTTTGACTACCCCTACGGTCTTGGGTACACCACGAAAGACCTCTTGAAAATCCGTGACATGATGGATTCCCCAAGCTTCCTCGCTATCTATCAGCAAGAACCGATTGAAAGAGAAGGTGTTCTATACGAAGCAAGCGAACTGCGGAGATACTTTGATCTCCCGGATAAAGACCCGGATGCGATCCTCGCAATCTGCGACACGAAAGAACAGGGATCAGACTACTGCGTTTGCCCCGTCTTCTATCAATACGGCAGTGATTACTACTTGGACACGCTCATATGCGACAATGGCAAGGTGGAAGTGGTTCAAGAGAGAGTCGCAAAACTTTTAGTAGACCGCAACGTAAAGCAGTGCCGCATAGAGTCGAACCGTGGCGGAACGATGTTTGCGCAAACCGTTGAGAAACGTGTTAAAGAACTTGGCGGGTTAACGAGCATCCAAACGAAGTGGACTCAGAGTTCAAAAGAGACACGCATTCAAGTGAACAGCGCACTGGTTAAGGAACACGTTCTGTTCAAGGACGAGAGTTATTACGCCAAGGACAGAGAGTACCGTGAAGCGATGACCCAACTCACCACGTACTCGATGATGGGCAAGAACAAGAACGATGATGTCCCGGATGCACTCGCAATGTTTGTGGATTGGCAAATGAGTGACCGCACGAACATCGCAACGCTTGTTAAAAGGCGGTTTTAGTTTCAAAATCAACAGTTTAGTATACATAATGCGTGTTTTTTCGCATTGAATGGTTACAATTTTAGAAGTATAATTTATTGAACTGGCGGGGCTTCCTTCCTTTCACCCGCCGATTACTATTAAACTGAGGTGGGTCAGTTTGAAATGGGCGGTCTATATGGCTACCTATTGTTTACAACCGCCAATATGGGCGGGATGGGTCTTAGCTTGCAGTTCGATTCTGCATCCGTCCACCGTAGGGGATTAGCGTAGAAGTAGCGCATCTGGCTTTGAACCAGAATGGCGTGGGGCAGTACCACGATCCTCTGCCAGAACAGACTTGCGGGTTTTAAGAAACGCAAGAGGGATGAGTCGGACACAGGCGGGTGAGACACTTGCCTAACAACCAGAGGGCGGGGGTAGTGTCCGCACGATTAGAGATTGAATGAAAGCTATCAAGATTGATCTTTCCGAGGAACTGAAAGAGATTGAGATAATGCCCGTGGCAGATTACCATTGGGCTGATCCAAACTCTGACCACGGGCGAATCCAAAGTGACATTTTATATCTGTCGCAACATGACAACGCCTACTGCATACTTAACGGGGATTTGATGGATTGTGCAATAGCATCATCAATTGGTGATACCTATTCAGCCCTTCTAAGTCCGATGGAAGAACTCCAAGTGTGCGTGGAGTTGTTTAAACCGATTGCGCACAAGATTCTGTGCGTAGTTCCCGGAAACCATGAGATGCGGCACTACCGCACGAACGGCATCGACATGACCCAGTTGATGTGCAATCAACTTGGGATCGCAGACAGATACTCACCGACTACCGCACTCCTGTTTATACGCTTCGGCGAGATGGACGGGAAGCAAAACTCACACCGTAGGAAAGCGGCGTACACAATGTACGTGAGTCACGGGAACGGTGGCGGTCGGAAAGAGGGCGGCAAGATACAACGCTTAGTTGACCTTTCGACCATCGTTGATGCCGACATTTACGTGTGCGGTCACACGCACCTTCCCGCCTTGCTGAAAGACGGGTTTGCAAGACCTAACATGGCGAACTCCTCGATCACCTACGGGACTCGCCTGTACGTAAACACAAGCGCAAAACTCAACTACGGGGGATACGGAGATGCGGGTGCGTTCAAACCGCCCTGTCTCGATACTCCGATAATCCACTTAAGCGGCACACACAAGGAGATGAGAGCAACCATATGAGCGAACCTACAACTAAGATTCCGAAAGAAGTCACGGAAGCGGCTGAAGCGGTTATCGCCTGTGGCAAGGAAGTCATTCTCCGAAAAGAGCGTGGCAAGTGGGTAGTGCTTGAGAACGGTCGCAGATTAGTTTACAAAGAACAGTAAACCTCATAGCAAACGGGCTATGGGAAGAGCCAAACGGGGCTAATTCTAAAGGCAACTTTAGATTAGCCTTGTTTTTTATTTTAGAGAGGGTGGAACATGGCAACCGAAGAATTAAACCACTCCCCTGTAGTCAGAAACGATATGTTCGGACGGTTGGATATCTATTCGACCTTTGACGAGATCACCAAGGATAACGTAAAGGAAGAACTGAACTCCGCACTGGTCTATCACATCAAGAATATGCTCCAAGAGGAGTTTCTATACTGGTACACCAGAGGAGTGCAACCGATACTGCACCGCACGAAAGAAGTTCGTGAGGACATTCTGAACATCGTGCAAGTAAATACAGCGGCTGAGATATGCGACTTTAAGAGCGGGTATCTGCTTCAGAAACCATGCGTATATACGGCAAGGCGCAAGGGCGTACAGACGAAGGTTAAGAAACTGAACGAGTTTCTGTACCGCTCTGGCAAGGCTGAAGCGGACAACAAGGCGGCAGATTGGTTTCACCGGGTTGGCAAGGGCGTAATCTTTGTTGAGCCAAACAAGGGTGCTGACAAATCGGAACGCCCGTTCAAGGCGTATGCGCTCGACCCACGTTCCGCATTCGTGGTGTACTCGCTGAAACCCGGAAACGATCCCGTGATGGGCGTGAACTACGTTGTGTCTGACGGCGTGGCGAAGTTCGATGTGTTCACGAAAGACTTTGTGTTCCACCTCTCCGGGGTGCAGACCGCAAAGACAATGACCATTGAGCAAAACCACGATTATATGACAACCGCAACGGTTCTCGACTCTGTTGAGTCCAACGTGCTTGGCGAGATTCCGATTATCGAGTATCGGTACAACTCCGTCAACACTTCGGCGTTTGAGTTGGCGATCCCGCTCTTGGACGAACTCTCCAACCTCGCATCCAACGCTTGTGACGGCGTGGAGCAGTTCATTCAGAGTCTTGCTATTGCGGTGAACTGCGAGTTCCCGGAAGACACCACGATTACCGACATCCGCAAAGCGGGAATGATTTCATTGCGGAGCATCGGCGAAAACAAAGCGGACTTCAAGGTACTCACCGAGCAACTCGACCAGACCCAAACAAAGGTTCTCATGGACAGTTTGCGGGAAGAGGTCTTCCACATCTGCGCCATGCCTAACCGCTCTGACGGGCGCAACTATGACACCACTGGTGCGGCACAGCTTGCTTCACTTGGTTGGTATCAAGCGGATTGCAGTGCGAGAAACACGGAAGACTTGTTCCGTGAGAGCAACCGCCAGTTTGACCGCATCATCCTTGAGATTCTGCGGCGCAAAAAACTGCTCGACATTGATGTCAATGACTTTGAGTTGAACTTCCCGCACGGCGAAACCGCTAACGTGCAGAGCAAGGCACAGGCGTTCCAGACCCTCATGGCGGCGGGATTCCACCCAGAACTTGCGGCTGAAAAGTCTGGCATCTCTTCCGATCCTGTCAAGGATATGAAGATGAGCGAGAAGTATATAGAGATGATCTGGGGTGACCCGGATAAGGTAGTCGAAGCGGAGCAGACCGATGGCGGTCAAGGCGAAGCGGAGATTGTAGAGAAAGACAGCGATAACGGAGAAAACGAGACGGGCGGTTCGGTGTAATGCTTAAGTTGTCAATCCTGTCTGCTTTTTACAATGAAGAGCAGTACGTTGACAAACTGTTAGATAGTGTGCCACGCAGAAGTGATATTGAGATCATCGCAAGGGATGACGGTTCTACGGACGGAACTTTTGCGAAACTTTGCGACTACAGATGGTCGCACTCAGACCTCAACCTCACGGTACTGCATGACCACATAAACCACGGTTGTTTTTACAACGCAAACCGCCTGTTGGAAGCCGCTACCGGGGAGTACATTCACTTCCTTGACGGTGACGATTACTTGTACACGGATGCGTACAACGCCGCAATCGACCAACTGGACGGCACTGATTGCGTGTACATCGACCTCATCATCAACAGCGGAATGCGGTTCGCACTGGTCGAGGGGAACAGGCGAGGACTCTGCGCACCAACCACGAAGTTCGTTCGCCGAGCGTTTGCAGAAGGCATACGGTTCAAGGAAGATGAACGCAACGCCGGGGATTGGTTCTACAACGAAGAACTCCTCGCACGAAACCCTACGTGCAAGTACACACGCATTGCGGCGTACCATTACAACCACCCCCGTGAAGGTAGCATCTACGATCTGCTGTCAAAAGGGCTTTAGAGATGTTCATCAACGTATTCTATTTTAATACGCTAAACAGTATCGGCGGTATCGAAACCTTCTTCTGGAACTTGGGAAAGAAGTACGGGAAGGACTTTGATATCACGCTGTTCTATCGGAGCGGTGATCCCGCCCAGATTGAGCGGTTGTCGCAGTTCATCCGTGTAAGGCGTTTCCGTGAGGGCATGAAGATCAGATGCAAACGTGCGTTTGTCTGCTTCAATACGGACATCATGGATAGCATCACCGCAGATGAGTACTATCAAATGCTCCACGGCGATTACGTGAGTCTGGGCGTGTACCCGCAGTACCACTACAAGGTTCAAAAGTACATCTCCGTGTCCGAAACCGTCCGTGATTCATACCAGAAGGGCAGAGGGGAAGACAGTATTGTTTCCTACAATCCGTTCGTCCCAGTAAAACCACGCAAGGTGCTGAACCTCATCAGCGCAACGAGACTCACCCCAGACAAGGGGCTGAACCGAATGATTGCACTTGCGGATGCACTGGATGCGGCAGGTATCCCGTACCTGTGGACGGTGTTCACGGATGTACCCAGACCGAGCAAGAACCCAAACGTGGTCATGATGAAACCAAGGTTAGACATCATCGACTACATTGCGAACGCTGACTATTATGTTCAGCTTTCCGATGCGGAAGGGTACTGCTACTCCGTAGTGGAAGCCCTTTCGGTTGGCACTCCCGTCATTGTGACGGACTTCAAAGTCATCCGGGAAATCGGCGTAGAGAACGGCAAAAACGGTTGGGTTCTTCCCATGAGCATGGAGAACTTGCCGATAGCAGAAATCTACAAGGGTTTGAAGAAATTCAAGTATACCGCTCCAGAAGACAACTGGAACAACCTGCTTGTACCCGGAACTTGTGAGGATGCGGAAGACCCAAATAAGCCGCTCAAAGTGCGGTGCAAGAAAATCTACTGGGACATTGAGTTTAAGCGGGAGATGAAATACGGGGAAGAGTGGGAAGTACCTGCCCGTAGAGCGGATAAACTCTTTGACCTTGGATTGATAGATATAGTCGAGGAATAGTCATGCCGAGTATTTTGCCGTTCGATGAAATGAATAGTTTTACCGAGCGCATTCGGCAACAGTTCGGCAAGAGAAATCTAGCTGAGGAAGAAAACAAACAGGAAGAGGAAGAAGACATTATCGATGAGATGCTCGACCTCTACCTGCTTGCATATGCCCAAGGCAACAGCATCACCAACGCAAATCTCTCATCCGATTGGATGCCCCCGGTCGATGATGTGATGAAAACAGTTGATGAAGAGGTGGCGGGGAAGACTTGGAGACAACGTGTCGAGGACTACTTCTCAAGCGGCGGCACAGGGGACGATCTCATAAGGATTGTCGAAACCGAAACGCACCGAATTGCGAACCAAGCGGCGTTCGACACGGCGAAAAGAGCGGGAGCAACAAAAAAGACATGGCACTGCTCGATGCTACCAACATCCCGTGACACTCACATTTATTTGGACGGCGTAACTGCTCCGATTGACGGGGTTTTTTACTCGTTCAAAGGCGGTTCGACACAGTTTCCCGGACAATGGGGGATTGCCGAAGAGGATGTTAACTGCTTGTGTTGGTTGACATTCGATAAATAGGCGAAATGCCACAAATAGCAAGAGGGTAATGCATGGCGGGGTATGTTCCCGCCGCCCTCTCTAATCTAAAGAGAGGACTTTTGCTATGGAAGAGATTTGGAAAGATGTAGTTGGTTTTGAGGGTAGATATGAGGTAAGCAACCTTGGGAGAATAAGAAGTTTGCCGCATGAAACGGTTATCTACCGAAGAAAAGGGAAGCCTTACATTCTCAAAAAGCGTGGCGAAATATTGACACCACAAGCAAGAAGGCACGGATATCTCGCAGTTTGGCTTTATGGGAATGGTGGAAACAAGGGAAGAGCGGGAAAGCAATATTCTGTACACAGGATAGTTGCTGAAGCGTTTTGCGAACCGAGAGATGGTTGCAACGAGGTTAACCACATTAATGAGGACAAGACCGACAATAGGGCTTGCAATTTAGAATGGTGCAACCACAAAGAGAACAGCAACCACGGAACACGGGGTGAGCGTATAGGGATGTGGCATAGAGAAAACAACGAAAGGCGTAGGAAAGCGCAAAAGTGCGCCTAATTCATTTACGCAAGTGAGGTGAAAAACATGATACCAGAAGCAGTACTTGTGGCGATTGTCACAGGAATATTTGCAGTTCTTGGACAGTGGATCATCTCACACAATCAGACCAAGAAAACCAAAGAAGATGATGCTGTCCGGGATGCGAGAATCGAAGACCGCATGAAGTCGGTCGAGCGCAAACTTGATGAGCATAACGGATATGCAAAACTTTTCAAGGAGATTCAGATCGACATTGCAGTAATCAAAAATGAACTTAAGAACTTAAAGGGGTGAAAAGAATGCAACTTCCAGATCATGTGTATGACATTTTGAAGTGGGTAGTAATGATTGTCATCCCGGCGTTGACCACGGCGTATGTTGGGTTGGCGGCAATCTGGGGCTTCCCGTATGCGGAAGAGATTGCGAAGACATCTGCCGTTGTCTGCACACTGCTTGGCGCACTGCTTGGAATCAGCACTGCCCAGTACAACAAAGCAGAGGGCAAACACGAAGCGTGAACAACGGATAAACCCGTTTCACATAACAGAGTGAACTGTAAACGCACAATGGTCATGACAAGACCTAAAAACGGAAAACATGGCAGAGGGAACTGCCTTATCAAACGCAAGGAGAAAGAGATATGAAGATCGACACCGCAAAGATCGAGGGATTTGAGGAGATGTCCGTTGAGGACAAGCTGAAAGCACTGATGGATATGGAGATTGAAACTCCCGCTCCAAAGGACAACAGCGAAGAAGTAAACAAGCTGAAGACCGCACTATCCAAGGCAAACTCCGATGCGGCTGAATGGAAACGCCAGTTTCGTGAGAAACAGACGGAAGCCGAGAGGGTTGAAGCTGAACGGGCAGAGCGGGAAAAGGCTGTCGAGGAAGAGTTGCGGACACTCCGCAGAGACAAGACCGTGAGCGGTTTCGTGGCGCAATGTCTCGCTCTTGGGTATGAAAAAGAACTAGCACATAAGGCGGCAGAGGCTATGGCAGACAACGATGCCGCCGGGATCATGGCTTGCCAACAGGAGTTTTTGGAAGCCAAACAGAAAGAACTGGAAGAGAAAGCTTTGAACAAGCAACCCGGTCTTTCGGTTGGCGCACCACCTACTTCCAAGCAAGTCGATGTCGATGCGCAGAATAAACTGCGTGGATATTTCGGTCTGCCTCCGATTAAATCATAAGGAGAAATACAAATGGCTACTACTGTTAGTCCT
>Ga0310696_10001003_pt1 | contig 41465 bp, 26 predicted proteins | sample AusTroGonzalo_MG_4_FD_203885 | JGI IMG/M metagenome (GOLD analysis project Ga0310696, IMG submission 203885) | Bovine rumen microbial communities from tropical cattle in Woodstock, Queensland, Australia - Gonzalo_02 (v2) (version 2) | ecosystem: Host-associated > Mammals > Digestive system >... | reverse complement strand
TAGTACGAGATGAATTGGGTTAGTAGGTTCTTAAAAACTTGTGAATAGATATGATATATTCACTAACTCCTATATAACGGACATATCCAGGTGCGATTATTATTGATTATCACTAAAGAACTTAAAAGGAAGAATTTGATTGAAATATAATTTTTTACGATGAAACATTTCATCGATGTTTTTTGTGTTATAGAATTGTAAAAAGTTGCTGCGTGATGAATTATATGTAATGCTAATGCTTATGAGAAGTGCAGAAGGAAGCGAAGCAAAGCCAGATTGTGAAGATCCAATGATCAAAGCAGCATGTCTAATCGAAGATGACAGCTGTCCAGCTGAATGTAAAGAAGGAGCTAAGGAAGATAAAGATGAACCAACAGTTGTTAAAGCTGGAGACTTAGCTGTAACTGCTAAAGCTGCTGAAGGTAAAAAAGCTCTAATCGGAGGAACATCTGATTTGGATACTCTTACTTTCAAGACATCTGAAGAAGTAACTATATCTAGCATTACTCTTGAGAGATATGGATACTCAACAATAGATGATGTTGATACAGTTCAATTAGAAGATGAAGATGGAAACATCATAGCTGACGCTAAAGAGCTTAACAGCAAAGGACAAGTTAAATTGACTATCAAAAAAGATTACAGAAAAGTAGATGGAACTTATAAAGCTACTGTAGTTCTAGTTACTAATGATCTTTCAGATGTTGAAGGTAAAAAGAATGGATCTACAATCGGATTTAAAGTTGTATCAGCTGAATCTACAGCTAAAAACTTAAATCTTGATGATTATGATCCATATACTTACGATTTAGTAAACTATGATGGATCAAAAGTTCAATTCTCAGATAGAAATTCTAATGAAAAGACTTATAGCTGGGAAGCTGGAAAACTTTACGAAGTTGCTAAATTTAGAGTAAAAGCTCCTGCTGATTCTGCTATCTTAGTTAAAGGATTTACTTTAACTGACGAAGATACAACAGACAACTGGATCGAGGCTGATAAATTTGCACAGGATGTAGAAGTTACAGTTAATGGAGAAAAAGTTAAAGGATTAAAATGGAATTTCAATAAATCAGATGAGTTAGTTATCTCTTTTGATGAAGTAGAAATTGCTGGAAAAGAAACAGCTACAATTGTAGTTAATATGTCATTAAACGAAGAGTTTGATAATATTGGTGCATGGTCAATGTATTACATTGAAGACTTGACTAAATTCAACGCTGTAGATAAGAAAACTGGAACTAGAGTAAGTCAAGATCCAGAGAAGAAAATAGAAGATATTAATTGGACAGCTTACCAATTCAAGTGAGGAAAGATAAAGATTGCTTGAACTAAATTATGAACAATAAATGCTGCTGCTGGAGCTTCTAATGTAAAGATCGCTGAATGAGAAATTACATTAACTGAAGCTGTTAGATGATCTGCAGAAATCGTTCTTAAAGATGCTGAGAATTTCGCTAAAGTTGATGAAATGAGATTGGTAATCGGAGGTGAAGAATATGACGGAACTAAAGATGCAACTAATCATAAATTCAAGTTTAGTGGACTTGAAATCGAGAAATCAGGAAAAGTAGAAGTAAGATTGGATATTAAAGATGATCAAGAAGGAAATATAGAATTTGATGGATCTCTAAATAGTGCTTCATTCAATTTGAAATATGATGAATCTGGAGAAGATGTTGATGCAGATCGAATAGTTGGATCTCTTTCTATATCTACTGTAAAGATTCAAGCTGCTAAAGCTTCTCTTGACAATAAGAACACTAAAGATGTAGAACTTATAGTAAATGAGAACAATAGAAAGACTATCTTCGAAGGTACTTATGCTGCAAAGAAAGGTGCTGTAACTATGAAGAACTTTGTTATTACAACTATAGAAGACGATCTTGCTCTTGTTCCTGGAAATCCTACATTCTATGTTACTATAGATGGTGAGGAATACGACGCTCAATGGAGTGTTGATGAAGCAAGATGAGATATCGATGATATCGAAGTTGCAGATTGAAAATCAGTAAGTGTTAAGGTTGAAATAGAACTTACACCTACTACAGCTGATGTATATAATACATTCAACATCGCTTTCGAATGAGAAGATGAAGACAACAACCCAGCCGGAAACGCTAATGAAGACACAGCTAAAGTAAAGGTTGTAGACCAAGGATCTCTCGATGTTAATTCAAGCGCAAAGAATACAGTTCTTCTTAAATCTAACAGAGAAGTAGCTAAATTTACAATTAAACCTTCTAAAGCAGGAGATGATGATGTACTTCTTAATGAAATGGTATTCTCTGCAAAGAAAGATGGTACAGCAGTTAGTGCTGCAGACTTTGCTACAATGTTCAAGATTGATATAGATGGAGATGATTATGCTGGAACAGAAATCGCTCCAGGTACTAGAGTACCTACTGAATGACTTGTAGTTACAGTTACTCTTAAGAAAGAAACACCAGCTGAAATAGAATTCACTCTTGCATCTATTAATTGAAGTCCTGATGTTAAAACTACATTCAAGAAATATTTTGTTTCTGCTTTGTTAAAGATTACTCAAAGAAAGACTGCAGATATGACTTACTACTCTGTAGATGTTGAAAAAGATGGATCAGAAGTAGTTAAGAATGTTAGATTATTGAAAGGAACTTGTGATGATGCAGCAGCTGCAGCAGCAGCAACTGATTCATCAGCTTGTAAATTATTAGCAGCTTCTACTGAAGATGAAGCATTGTCTAATTCAAATGAAGATTTGATGAAAGCTGAGAATGACACTAAAGCTCAGACAATAACTTATGTTTATTATGAAGTTGGAGATGAGCCTGTATTTATTCCACAATCAGTTTACGGAGACTTCTTCAAAAAAGCCAACGGATCTGATGACTTGATGGTATACAGTAACGGTAATAACTAGTCTTCTCCTAGACATATCGAGAAAGTCCTGCCCGAATGGGTGGGGCTTTTTCTTTTTGTTCAACCCCTCAGTCTCACTTCGTTCGCCAGCTCCCCTCACAGGGAGCCAATATGCTATTCTAAGTTTTCTCCCCTGTGAGGGGGAGTGTCACGAAGTAACGAGGGGGTTGTCTAAAACAATTTTTCCAAAAAACAAAAAATCACTCTTTGAAGAGTGCTTTTTGCTAATTACCGGGAACAGGACTCGAACCTGCACACCGTAAGGCACTTGGTTCTAAGCCAAGCGTGTCTACCAATTCCACCATCCCGGCGCCTTGTTATTTTTTTAATTTTCGGGACCTAGGATTCGAACCTAGAACCCCCAGATTCAGAGTCTGATGCTCTACCAATTAAGCTAGTCCCGACTGTCAAATCTTTTTTTTGGTTGCGGAGGATGGAATTGAACCACCTACCTTCGGGTTATGAGCCCGACGAGATACCGTTTCTCCACTCCGCAATGGCGAATATTTCAATTCTGGGGAACCAGGATTCGAACCTGGACAAACGGAGTCAAAGTCCGGTGTCCTACCTTTAGACGATTCCCCAATGTATGGCAAGTGTAACTGCTGAGGAAGGGACTCGAACCCTCAAGCCATAAGGCATACGCACCTCAAGCGTACATGTATACCAGTTCCATCACCTCAGCATGAAATATGCTGTGAGTGTAATATAGCAATCTTCTATGAAAAATCAATCCTAAATAAAAGTTTTTGGTTGTGCTTGTTTTTTCTGATTTAATAAATAAAAATAAATCAGATTTTTATTCATATTGCTTATTATGAATATTCGAACGACTTGTTTATGTATTCTCGCCGTGACTACATTCCTCTCTCGATGTGGAATCAAGATTTTCCAGAAATTGAATATATTAGATAAACCATGAAAAGATCTGAAATGAACTAGGAAACCTGTCCCAACTATGCAGTGAATCGTAGTTTATATAATATTTCTCATCATAATTGCTCTATTCTTCCCTGAAATGCGAACCAATAAGTTATTACTCGGATTCTTAGCATGAGGAACATTGATAGTAATAGTTGAGATAATTACCGAACTTGAATATATCTGAAAAATAAAATTCAAAATCCCAGCTTGGGCCAGATTTTTGGTGCATCTAATTGCTGCATGTTTAGCTCTACGTATCGGTGGAGTAGAAAATTTCGAGTTTATGCTCGGAGATAGTGGAATCGTAGTTCCACAGCGAGCTTTATATGTATTGTTTGCTTTATGGTCAGCATTTGTAACTAATGCTGTGAATTGGATTGACTGAATTAATGCACAGGGAAACTGAGTTTTAACAATCTGATTTTTTACCATTTTTGGACTCATTCAACGAGTAGTGCTTCCATCATATACAGAATACACAAATTATGATACTTTGATCTTTGTACAAAATTTATCATTAGTTTTAGCGATAATTTCCCTAGTTTATACCGTTATAGAATTTAAGCCTAGTGCATTAATCAGAGATATCTGAACAATGTTTCTTGCGTTCGGTTTAGCGTATCTCTCCGTTCTCTGAGGGACGAAGATATGAACACTTATCGTTGCTTTGTCGTTAGTGATATTTGATGCAGTATGGATTATCTTTTACAGAGTCTTTATCCTCAAAAGATCTCCAATGCAATGAGACTATAAACATATGCATCATCGTTTATTGCGCTTATGATGGACTAGATGAGAAGTTCGTGCATTCGTGCGAATCTGGTCAATTATCATGATGATACTTATGCTCATGCAGTGAACAAACAGAACTCACAAATTGATTATCTTCGCTATTATGGCATTATTATTCTTTGGAGTAAATACATATCTTTTCTTGGTAAAAAAACTTCCTTGTTGACAGGACGACAAAAAGGAAGATCATTTCAAATGAGAGTATAAAAATTAATCTATAGGTCTAAACATTCACTGCCTCTCCATACTACATAAGTATTGTCCATTATCTGGTTTGGGTAATGTTTTAGCTTTTTCGCTATCTGCTGTTGTGGTAGTTTCTTTCATTAAAGCCATCACTCTACCATTTCTAACATCTACATGAATTCTGTATTCTTCTCATTGGAAAGATAATGTAATCATGGATTCGAATTGCCAATCATCTACTGAAAAATGTTTATGAGGATCAAATTTCACGATTTTCATTTCTTTTGCATCTTCACTAGTCAGATTTAGATATTTTATTAAGCATTCTTTAGCACATCGCTGAATATAGAAATTTTCTCGTTTAGTATATTGAGATCTAGGAATTTTAATATTACGAAGTAATGAAACATCTCTATGATGGATGACCTCGATATCAACTGCTACCTTTTTATTGTCGATAGCAATCATCATAAAATCTTCACTATGAGAGAGAGAAAAAAACATTTCTTCACAGGTACGTACTCCATCCATGAACATAAAATTTGGTTTTCAGTGTTGCCTTAAATATTGTGTGATTAAATAAGCTCAAACTAGAGAAGTCTGGTTTTTTACCATCAAATCGCTTCTTCCTTCTTGAAGGAAAAAGTTTTTAGCTTCTTGATATAGATTATCATTACATATTACGATGGATAGATACATTTCACATATACAATGGATAAATAAGAACTTCTGAACAACCCCTTCTGGCTTCACAACCTCACCCCAACCCCTCTCCTAACAGAGAGGGACTTTTTTGCTCCCTGTCAGGGGAGCTGTCACGAAGTGACTGAGGGGTTGATAAAGAATATCTATTTTTTTGTTTTTTTTGAAGATGATGTTTTTTCTTTTGTTTTTGGACTAGATTTTGATGTGGTTTTGCTAGGTTGTACCGTTGCTCAATTTTGTAGAATTGATTTTAATTGTACGTGATCAACCTTTCATGTTCCGAGCATTGGAATCTCTTTTAATTGAATTATCGAAGCGATATTAACTAGGTTTGTCATTCATTGCGAATGAAGGAAGTCATTTACCTCGTTAGTTCAGAGTTTTTCTGTAGTAAATAACGTTAATTTTACATTTCAATCATTCTCCTCAGCTTCGATTGCTAAACATTCAGTTCCATCACTGTGCTTCCATTTACGAGAAAGAACTGTTTCGATAGCTGGAAGTGAAATCATTTCTCATGCGATTTTTACGAATCTCTTGAGCCTTCCAGAGATAGTAAGATATCCATCTTTGTCTAAATATCCTAAATCTCCAGTTTTATACCATTTCTTTCCATTAAATTCTTCGAATGGAGATTCAAGTTTTTTATCTACATATCATCCAAATACATTTAATCCACTCACATAAATCATTCATTCTTTCTTGGCTGGCTGCTCCTTGTGAGTATCCAAATCCAAGATTTTTACAATCTGTCCTAGAATAGGAAGTCAGACTGTTCATCTTTTAATTTCAATTCCACTTTTGAATGGATTTACTGCGATAACTGGGCTACATTCTGTAATTCCATATCATTCAATAATCGTAGCATGTGGAGCTTTTTTAGAGAATCTAGTGAATAAGTCTTTTGGACATTTTTCTGCTCAAACGATAGCTATACGTAAAGATTTAAGCTGATCATCTTTCGCGATTTGAACTATTCCATTAAGGAATGTTGGAGTAGAACATAGGAAAGTTGATTTAGTATGACCAACTAAATCTGCAATAGTTTTGGAGTCGTTTGGATCTGGAGTGAATACGATTCTAGCTCATGAAATGAGTGGCATAACGATTCATAATGCAAATCCAAATGAATGGAATGGTGGTAAATAACAGATTTCTACATCATTTACTTTAATCCCTACTATTCCAGCAGCTCATAATAAGTCATTCAGAATATTTTCATGAGTTAATTCTACAGTTTTTGGTAATGATTCACTTCATGAAGTGAAAAGAACTACAGCAACTTTTGAAATATCTGTAGGAATCTTGAATCTCATAGCTTTGCAAACTGCAGTCAATTTCTGGATTAATGAAATATCTTTCAATACATCTTCAAAGAAAGTCATTTCATATTTCTGTAACCGTGGAGTCTGAACTTTCTGGAAGAATGATTTAGCAGTCAGAATTACTTTTACATTCTGAGATTTGATACAGTGAGAAAAAGCCTCTTCAGACTGAGTCCAGTTTAGCATAACTGGAACTTTTCTGGCTAAATAACATCCAACTACTAATAATGAAGTCGCGCTCAAAGATGGAAGCATTATAGCGATTCTTTCTCATGGCATCTTTTTGAGTAAATCTGCAATTAAGTATGCCTTAATCAAGAAATCATTTCTACTCTGAACTCCAAATATAGAATCATAACAGAATCCATCAGATTTATTTCTTTTTAGAGATTCTTTCATCAATGTAAGAATTGTAGAATTTTCATTCATCAATCCTTTTATGTGAGCATAAATTAATTTGCTATCTCCTGAATATTTCCAAACACATGGTTTCATTTCTTCACTTGTTGCAGACTGTCAAATCGCCATCATAGCTACATCTCCCACAGTTTTTAAGTCTAGAAGTGGAGGATTAGATGCACCAGAAAAAGCTGATTGAACAGTCGATTTCATCTCTGCCATATCTAGTGAATCGAAGAAACAGTCAAGAATTAAATTCGTATCAAGTCAGATTTTCCCTGAAAATTCAGGCTTAATCTTCTTTACAATATCTGAAATTTTATTCAAAACGTTTGCTGGGATGTCAGCTTTACCGTTAAATGAACTTCTCTTCAAATCTCTGATAGATCATTCAATCACAGCTGGTTCTTTCTTGTTTTTAGTAGTATTATACCAAAATAAACCTGAAATATATTTGAGTCTTTCTTCTCATTTTGCATTATAAATTTTCTCCAACTCCTGATTGAAAGCATCGATTCATTTCTTTTCTACTTTATGAAGTAGATCTGTTGAATCTTGGATTTCAACTTCTACCTTTCTTTTTGGAACAAAGAAGAATAGATTTCATAGAATGAATCCTAATCCTTTCAAGGCAAAAGCAAATAGATTAGGAGATTTTCATGTCCATGCCCAAGATGAACGCGATCCCCAAAGTCAACGAATATTTACAGTCAGAATTTTAGTATCTTTTGGAGCTTCCTGAGTAATCATAAAAGCTGTCTTCTTTCCAACGATAGATTGGAATCCCTGACGAGCTAATGCTCATTGAGGATAAAGCAAAATATTGCGGTCGTTCTCTAAAGCTTCTCTAATATTTTTAACGATAGCTGAAGTATCGAGGTCTTTACTCTTGTCTCCAGTTAGGTCAGGAATAGAAATAGCTCAAATTGATTTGAATACATTTTTGAGTATAGGCATATTATAATATTCCTCAGTTACAACTGGGCTAAGACTTTTTTTATCTCATAAATATGCAAACATAATCACAGGATCCATCAGTGCAACGTGAGTTGGCAAAATTAGTTTAGATCATTCAGAATCTAATAATTCCAATCACTTAAAGTGGACACGATAACGGAATCTGATTAAAGTTTGTAATAACTTTGAAGAGAACGACATTTTATTTTTGTTTAGAATAAAAATATAATTTTCAAATCATGTATAATAATAACTTTTTTTTAGAAAAAATGCAAATTTTTTAGCATTTTTTATGAAAAATTTTTAATTAAAAAAGAGCTCCACCCTCACGGGCAGAGACTCTTTTTTTGATATAGACTACAAGACTAGTCTACTTTGAAGATTCTAAGATAAGATCCACTAACTTTGAAGTAATCATTGTATGTACCTTTAGGTATTACAACATCAGGAAGTGGATTTCCATCTCCATCAGTTACTTCATAAGTTACAGTTTGGATAAGTATTGTCTTTCCATTAGCATCATCATTCTCTAATTCGAAATCATCTCCATCATTGAATTCAGAAGCTGTTAATACTCTTCCATCGAAATCAATATTACTTACTTCATATGAAGAATCATATTTCTCAACAGAAAGAACGTATTGAGTAGATCCATCAAGATCTTTCTGAGATTTAACTGTAACAAGAGCTGGAACTATATACTTGCTGAATGTCTTTGTCTTAGGTGTAACTAATTCAAGCTCATACTCATCAGCATCCAATCCCTTAACAGATATAACAACATCTGTTCCAGCGCTATCTAATGTCTCATCTAAGTCTTCTACAGAGTAAACTCCACCGTCAACTTCAACAGTGTAAGTTGATGATTTTCCTATCTTTACTTTAATATCACTTGGCTCAATAGCAACACCACCATTGATTGTGAATGTCATTTCATCAAGATCTGCTTCACTATCATCATCTGAGTTAGATGGTTTAATAATGAATGATGCTAAATCAACAGCACCGTCTTTCTGAAGAAGAACTGTATTTGCTGATGCTGATGTGATAGTCATAGAACTACTTCCTACAAGTTCAATCTTTATACAATCATCACTTGCAACTCCTTGTCCTTCTTCTCCATCTGAGTTATCTCATGATAATTCAAGTTCGAATGTATAATTATTTGCGTCAGCTTCTCCAGCGTATCATTCAGCTGTAACCTTTACTTTAACAGATTTTCCAGCTTCAACTTTTACATCAGAGAATGTTCCTTCTAATGTATCCTCTCCTTCTGATATAGTATCAGCATCAACCTCATCTCCATCTATGTAAAGGTGGAATGTAATTTCAGTTTCAGCACCGAAAGCATTAGCTTGTGTAAGAGAGTATGTATTTAAGTACAAATCTTGTTTCTTAGCAGTATAAGTTCCATCAAAGATAGTCTTTGCTTTTGTACTTTCTCATCTCTTGAATTCTGCTGATTTAGTTGTAAGATTATTCTCCAACATTCATTTAGCAGGTTGAACTTTCAAAGTATTCAAGCTGATTGATCCAACGAAGTCGTCTGTAGTTATATATTTTCCTCCTTCGTATTTTCATAGATGATCATCACCATCTTTTAATATATTCTTACCGAATGTTGATGCAGCTCCGTCGTTGAAGTTGAATGTAATATTAGCAACTGCATCGTCGTCTACATCAGCTATAAACTTAACTTTTCCAGATTCTTCAGTTGAAACTGCGAACTTCCAACAAGTATCAGCTCCATTACACTCAGCAACATCAGCTGCTTTTCCTTCAAATTCATCACTACCGATAGCTAATCTCATTGCTTCGATTCATGCAGTAGCTCCGATATAGAAATTATTGAAAGTAACTTCTTGTCCTCCTAATTCAATAGTTCCTTCTCATACTATTACATCTGAAGTTCCAGCAACAGCTTCTACTGTTCCTAATTTTGTATTAGTAAGAGTAATTTTAGATCCATTGAATGCATAAGTATACAAATCGATTACTGCATCTGGATCAACAGTAACTCTAGCTCCAGTTTTCTTTTCTGTAGCTTTTAAATCAGATCATTTAGCAATTTGGAAATTGATAGCGTCTCCAAAGTCATCAAAGTCATCAGCAAGACTAACGCTTACAGCAAATACACTTGATGTTTTTTGAGCTATTTCAACATCATCAAATGATATTGTTAATTCTTCTTTATCTAAGCTCCATGTTGATTTAACAGATTTTCCATCTACTGTAACTTTAACATCATCTAACCAATCTTTAAGATCAAGATCTCCTTCATTAGTTAGAACAAATCCGTTAACTAATGCTGTTGTATTAGTTCCTTTAATCTTGATTTTAGCAACTTCGTATGATTCTTTGCTATCGAAATGATATGTTGTATCTTTTCACTTTTTATCAACTGTAACAGTACCTCCTTCGTAAGTTACCATGTCATAAGTATATGGAGTATAATCAGGATTATCTACATTAGCTGCAGAAGATTCTACATTTGTAATTTTGAATCCGATTGTACTTCCTTGTTTTCGAGTTCAATCAGTTTCGTTTGTTTCTACAACGATTGTGAATACATCATTAGATGATAATTCTCTATAATCCTTCTTTATGTTCAATGTAACTGAATCTTTAGAATTCAAAGCTTTTGGTTCTGTGATAGCAGTTCCATTTGAATTCTCTAACCAAACATTGGCAACATCATTAGTTGAAGAATATCCATATCTTTCAAGTGTAACTTTGTTAAGAGTGATTTTATCATCAGAAGTCTTAAGATTAATTGTATCCATATCAGATATTCCATCGATAATAACTCTTCTAGAAGAAGATGATTTAGCAGATATAGCTAAGTCTCCAGCTTTAACAACTGTATCTTCTTTTTCATCAGAAGAACTTTCTTTACATGCAGCTGGACAGCTAGCATCTTCGATTAGACATGCTGCTTTGATCATTGGGTCTTCACAATCTGGCTTTGCTTCGCTTCCTTCTGCACTTCTCATAAGCATTAGCATTACATATCCTCTAATTTCTTGAGTTGTTTCTGCGTTAGCTATGATCTTCATAATTCCTGCAGATTGAAGAGCTTGTAAGTGGTTTGCATAGTAAGGAGTTCCTCCTTCGTATTTACCACCCCAAAGAGTTCTAGACAAAGCAGTTCCGAATTCAGCTCTGCTAATGTTAGCGTTTGGTCTGAATTCTTTAATTCCTGAGAATATTTGTTGTCCCATAAGACCTAATTGACATGAAGTAATAATATACTCATGAAGGTCTCCAGTAATGTTGGCAATGTCATTAAATTCGTTACACTCTGTTTTTGTTGTATCAGGTTTCATACCTAATTCAGACATAGCGTAAACTGATAACATTTTTGCCATTTGAGCTCTAGTAATAGGTTTGTCCATATTAGCAGCCTCATAAGTATCCATAGTAGTGATACCTTTTGAGTGAGCCCATTCGTAAGCTTTACCAAGTTCTGTGTCTGGTGTAGCAGCCAATGCTAATCCGTTAAGGAAAGTGCTTCCTACGAATGTAACTACAGCAGCAACAGAGAACAATTTTTTAATGTTCATGTTGTTTTGTTGAATAAAAATAAAAAGTCACAAATAAAATACCAAACAGGGTTGGGTTTCTGTGTCTCCACACAGTAAACTAACTCTCAGTTTAAAAATATTAGACACAAATGCAAGAGATTTTGACTCAAGTGGACATCTACATAACCTTTTCGCCCTAATTAAAGGGAAATAAGAGATAAAATGCTGCTCACTTTCGTCAAGACCATCAAAGATTCGCAGGTTACCCCACATGGCGATGATCCCCATCTTCACCGTAACAGGAAAGATGAATTTAGGCATCTGCAAGCACGTTCTCATATGTTTTAACAGAGAGCGACCCTTACAGTCAAGATTACGAACGACTCCCCTATTTGTGACAAATTTTGTCAAAATTTATACAATTCTGTACCCTTTTTCGTGAGTTTTACTAGGTTTCGAGTATATTTTCTTATTTTTTACTTTAGCTTGACTTTTTTGAGGTTTGATATTCTGTCTCAATTCAACCCGGGTTCTACCATATTCCCAGAATAAACTTTATTCCAATTCTAAACAGCCATTCTCGTTGAACCCGGGTTATTATTCGCATTATACTCGTCATTCTGAGCGTTAGCGAAGAATCCAGGAAAACGTGAAACCTCTGGATTCTTCGGTCGTTTACCCCGCCAAGCGTGGCGATCTCCCTCTAAATGACATTCTACCGCCAAACCCACAATAGAAAAATTTTCTAATTTTTTGCTATATATATAATATTATGTCATACCCCACTTTTAGACACCAAAAAAATTCGAAAAATCCGACTCCCCAACTGCGATATCTTTCCATTTTTTATAAAAAATTCACAACAATAGTGAATTTCACTAAAATAGTGAACTTTTAGACAACATTCATCTCATTTTCTAAAAAATTCACTAATTCATAGAAAGTGTGAAAAAATTTGCAAAATAAAAAATTTCGATTATACTTAGAAAAATTCACTGTTTCATAGAATAAGTGAATTTCACTAAAATAGTGAAAATAGACAACCATCCACCCTCTCTCGCTTCGCGAGAGAGCATCGGTGAAAATTGGGATTCACTGTTTCATGAAGCAAAATGAATTTCACTAAAATAGTGAACTTTTAGACAACAAAATGGACAACCATGATCGAACATCCATGAACAGAATTACAGATTCTCATCAAGGAAAAATGACTTACTCAAAAAGCTTTTTCCCTCATTTTGTGAAAGAAAGTTAGCGAAGTTAATGAACTCTTAAAATGAAAAAGAAATATCACAATTCAGCGAGATTACTTACTACATCAAACTCTCTGAACTCCAATTAAGTACTGGATTTTGAAGCAGGTCGATTATGATTATTCATTAATTGATATCGAAGAAGACATAAACAACAACCCGGGTTCAATATCAATGACAGACCAGGATTGAAACAAAGAATCTATGGATGCTAGTACGTCATTCTGAACGCAGTGAAGAATCCAGGAAAACGCAGAACAAGTGGATTCTTCGACTCATAAATGAGTCTCTGAATGACAAATAGAAACACAAACAGAGTCACAAGAAATTCCAATTCAAGAGCCAGATCCAAAAGATGATGAAGACTTCAAAAAAAGAGCCAAAATTTTCAAATCTTTTTAACGTATACTCGTCATTCTGAGCGTAGCGAAGAATCCAGGAAACATGATACTACTGGATTCTTCGGTCGTTTCACTCCCTCTGAATGACAATTCACTAATATTGCAAACCGCCCCGAATTCCCTATACTAACTACGTTTTAGATTTTGATAACCAATAGTGTCCACATATCTCTGACAGAATTTTCTCACTGATTCGACTATCAGGCACTGGATTGCCAATAAAGCACAAGATTTTTATAATAAAAATAATTGCAAAAATCTAATCGAAATCTGACCATGAAAATGATCCATAACTAAGTTAATTTTGAATATTTCTCCGAATTTCACTCTTTTTGAGAAAGACGAAACTTTGAAAGAAATATTAGAAGAAGTGGTAGCGAAGAAGGAGAGTTGATCTGCGAAAATTATCTGGGGAGACGTTTTGGAGTGAGATTTATCTCAGTTCGAATGAGAAAAAAATCAGACTTTTGTCGTGTGAAATTTGCCATATTATATCACTTCTCCTATCCTCAGAATGTTTTTCTGAGATGGAAAAGGGGAGTTCGCAGGATGACTTTTTATGGTCCAGGATGAAGTTTGACAAAAACTTCGCTTCGATGCGTGAAAAAAATCATATTTGTATTGGATTCTAAATTATGCTTATGAAGTTCAATATCTCAAAACTGTTCCAGCGAAAGCATTCTCTCCTGCCCCAAAAGTTAAGAGCTGTTTAATCTGATTAGTAAAAAAAGACAAAGTTTCAAATATTAAATTTGATGAATTGGTCAGATTTTTAGATTTATTTTCTCCATACAGTAGAAAGACTTTGTGAAAAATTTCCAAAATGATTAGCAAAAAGTGAGGTAGTTTCGTTGTCCCAGAAAATTTAAGCAACAAAAGATTAGAGGAGCTGGATTGGATTCAGCTGGAAGAAATTTTCATCGCTTAAAATTTTTCAATATTGATTATTTATGTAGGTTATAAAAAAAAATAAATATCTCTTGACTTTTTATAAAAAATTTGTATATTACAACCATCTCTATTTCGGTATATGTTATACATATAATGTCGTGAGACATGACACCAACTTATTTTCCCCGCGCTGTATTAGTGCGGGGTTTTTTGTTTGTCATTCTGAGCGTAGCGAAGAATCTTTTTTGTAAATTATCATCCAGAACGAGCGTTAGCGAAGCTTGTCTAGCTAAGCTGGATGAAGATCCAGGAAACATAAAGCCACTGGATTCTTCGGTCGTTTCACTCCCTCTGAATGACAGCATTACACTACATACTCTACTTTCACCCCAATTTCAATCTCCTCCCCATCGAAGCATCCAGTAACATTTTCTAGTTTAACTTCATCGACTGGATCGATTTCAGGACAATTAATTTCTGGACGAATAGAAAGAAAAATTTCTCCCCTTTTCTCGTAAATACCTTCCACAAATCCAATCTGATTTTTTCATTTTCTTTTCTTCTCACGAGTTTTCAAAAGTTTATCAACCTGTCAGCGAATACTCTTGAAACGTGAATGAATAACATCATCTGGGACTTTATTTTCAAACGTTGAAGATTGAGCCAAAGGCTCATCATGATATTCAAAAAGTGCAATATTATCGAAATAATCTTCGTCTAGGAACGACTGGAGAAGCTGCATATCTTCGTATGTTTCTCATGGAAATCAGATTATAATATTCGTACGAATGAACGAATTTTTAAACAACGAACGGATTCATTTTAGCAATGTATTTATCATTTTATCATCATAGAAACGTCCCATCGATTTGAGTAATTTCGGAGAAATATGCTGCAATGGAATATCGAAATATGGTATGAATTTTTCGAGTGTAGCAAACTCTTCGAGCTGTTTCAGAGTCAGAATATCTGGATAAAGGTAAAGAATACGATATTTGAAATCATAGGGGAGTTTATCCAATTCGTGAAGTAATGGTAATAACTGAGATTTTGAAGCAAAATCTGTTCAATATCTCATGGTATCTTGAGCAACTATGATTAGCTCTTCTATTCACTGTTTGAGCAAATTTTCTGCTTCGGTTAGAACTGATTTAATTGATAGGGAAGTTAGTTTTCATCTGATTTTTGGGATTATACAGAATGCACATGAATTATTACATCATTCTGCGATTTTTAGGTATTCATAGCGATTTTCGTAATTTGTAAGCAATCTCGGAGCATCATATCGACAGAAATCATCAAAATTCTGACTGCGTTTCGTCAGACTTTCTATATTCGCAAATGTGAGATCATTTCGTGATAAGTAGGAAATATTTTCATTTTCAAGGACTTTTTCTCGTGTCTGTAGTTCTTTCTTAATGTCATTCTGAGCGTTAGCGAAGAATTCAGGAATGTTAGCATGTAAAGAATCCATAGGTTTTTTACCTGGATCCTTCACTTCGCCTTCGCTCGTTCTGGATGACTTCAAAACTTTCTCAAAATACTGAACCCCACACCCAATCAAACAAATCCTCTTTTTCGCTTTGAGTAATTTATCTATCGTCTGAAACATTTCTTCGCGACCGGAAGAAATAAATCCACACGTATTGAGCAGAACTATTTCAACTTTTGAATCGTAAGGTTCAGCGTAATATTCTATTTTATCTCCGTTTTCACTCAAAAGCTTTCACAAAAATAATTGGCTATCTACCAAATTCTTATTACATCATAGATTTATCATCGATAAGTGAACTTTTTTCATATTAATTTACCATAGACAAAAATCCTAAATCTGACTTTTCAACTTGTTTTTTATTGTATTCATCTTCCGCTTGAAGTAAAGTTAAACTTATTTCTTCTGGTAAAATTTGCTGAATCTGCTCAACGAAATAATCTCTCGCATCCTCTTCATATTCAGTTTGAAATAGCGAAGAAATATTAGTAATGGAAATATTTGAATCATTTCGAGTAAATTCTCCACTTCACGATTTAATCGCTTTTTTGGCTTCTGAATACAGATTAAAATAATCTCTAATCTCCGAATTGTAGTAAATCGTCGAATAATTCGACTTTATATATTTCTCCAGTTCTGTTATGAAAGTATTCTGCATCGAGAGCTGTTTTTTATTCTTTTCTGTCGTAGAATTTGGGATACTCTTACATGAGAATTGGGTTTTATTGTATGATATACAGAGTTTATCTCCATTTCTCACGAGCGAAATCTTTTTCACTATCGCCAATTCTTCAGCTGGAATTTCGTGGACTGAAGTGTTATCGGAGTTGATTTTCACTCCATCGGAAGCTTTTGAATAGCAGAATTTATCCACTTCTTCTCATTTATATAGCAGTGAAACACATGATGCAGAATTTGGAAACGAGAATGATCATTTGATAGTAATATTTTGGTTTGGAATCAGATTTCAGACTAATTTCTTTTTAGTTTTATCATTTATAAGTAAAGAAAAATCTGGACTCAAATCAAGTAAATCTGCAGATTCTTCAGAAGGAATTCGCAATAAAGTTATCTCCTCTTTTCAGCTATCTTTTCACGATGGATTTGGAATTATTGACTGAATTTTCACGTTTGGAGTGAATGTTAAAGTATCTCAGGAAAGGACTGTTTCATCGTATGTTAGTGGTCAATTTGGATTATAGCATCGCGTATCGAAAGTATAACTTCATTGATTCAAACTCACACACGTTGCACGGTTATTTGGCAGTCAGAAATCTCATTTTAGAGTTATGTCTGAAGATGTAGAAAGGTCAAAAAGTCAGAATTCCGATAGCTTTTTGTTCTTCGTAGTTCACGTTGCATATTCACTTCGCGGAAAGATAGTCAAATTAAAATCATCTGAGAAATCAATGGAAGTAACTGCAGAAATTTGAGAGTTGTCGACATTCAGTTCGACAATTTCATTTCACGAATCAGTTCCATCTGGATCATAAATCACGTTCGAAATTTTGATGGAAAGTTTCTCGTAATCAATTCCCCAAGCCTCTGGTTCTTCTTCAATGGATTTTCCACAGGTCGCAGAAGATCGAAGTCATTTCTCAGTCCTTTTAGCATTTTCTTCGGCTTGTCTGAATGATAATTGATGGGTGTAATCTGTTTTATAAGTGTATTCTTTCGCGTATCATTCGGCGATTAATGTTTCGTTTACCATTTTTCAGTCTAGATATACATAAGCAAGCATTCTGCCATATGCATCAGATGATGCAGAATTCGGATCAAATTCGAGTGTAACGTATTGATTTTTGATTAGATTTGTCAGATAATTTTTCGCCTCTTTTCAGAAACATTCTGTGTTGCGATAACGAGCAGTATTAGATTCAGGCGCATCTACTCCGAGCAGGCGGACAGATTGCAAACTTCAGTCTTCCTTACGATAACGGAAAGTATCACCATCAATTACAGAATAAACTTTAACTGCTCCGTCTGGAATCTCAACTTTCGGCTTATTTGGATTATACGTGTAAGTCGAGAAAATATAGTTATCATAGAAAAGAATCACAACTACATCAGAGCCATCTTTTGTTGAATTTGGGAATCCGAATGATCATTTTAATGTGATGGAATCGTTTGGTTCGAGAATTCACGAAAGTTTTTTATTTGTCGCATTCACTTTCATTTTGATTTTGGAAAGGTCTAGCGATTTGGAAGAGTTTGATTTGATTGTTATTGATTCATTTCATGAATCGCTTCACTCTGGATCGTAGTCGATATAGGTAATAGAAATCTGATAATCAGATGGATTGAATGAGTCAGATTTTTCTTCTTTCTGCTCCTTTTCAGGTTTCTCTGAAGAATAACAGTATGAATCTAGTGTAGAATCTCACGAATAGAGGTATACACAGGCTCATCCATCCACGAATCAGAAAGTTTTGGAGAATGTATCGATAGTATTTGAATAAAGAATTCCGTCTATGTATTTCTTAGAGTCAGAAGTAGAAGTTTTGAGGAAATAATTATGATTCTTGAAATCGATATCATATGGCAGGAATGATTGGAGAGTAATCGATTCTGGAGTCTTAGGCTCGAGTGAAATTATTTTTATCGTTTGTCATCATAAACTATTTCAGGTTCCCTCTCCTAATAGGAGAGGGCTAGGGTGAGGTTCCTGTACATCCTGTTCGTCATTCTGAGGCTCTGCCGAAGAATCCATAGGTGTATCACCTGGATCCTTCACATTCGTTCAGGATGACACTAAACTTCAAGTTTCGACAACGTTTTCATCCGCTTTTCAACATAACTGTTCTTTACTCGGACAAGAACATCCACCTCCTCATCACACGTATTTTACCTTTTCGACTATCTTTTCGTTATATGATGAAGTCACGGAAAAGTATTTCAAAGCTGATTCATCGAATCCTGGCGAAAAATCATTCACGTTGTCCATTACTTCTCCACACTCATGAACAGAACCTGGGCGATAAACTGACTTTTCTGATATTCAAGCTCCGATTTTTACGATGTCTAAAAGTTGTCTATCTTGTCGACTTATTCCATATAATTCCAGTTCTCAACCTGATTCATTTAATTGAAAATCTGGTTGCAATACAATGGTTATCAATCCAGCTTCAGTTAAACCTCACCCATTTGTTGTCAAAATCAGCTTTGTATTTTTCTCCAAATCTTCTATATCAAAATACATATCATCTTCCTCTAGTAGGTCGATATAAATGGGCGTTTCGACTGCACTTCCCGTAAGCAATAAATACTCAAAATCATACCATTCCAGGTCTTCATGGATATCAAATTCAACGTATGGATTGTATCTATTTCCTCATCGAAAGACTTCACTAACCGTGATGGGGCTCTGATAGACTTCCCCACAATCCAACGGCTCGAATTCGCTTTCAGCGTTCGGATCTTTTCAATAATCAACTATTTCATCTGCGTAAGTATAGAGAACTCACGGATTAGCGTAGGGATCAGATTCTACATCGCTGCTCTCGACTAAATTTGCTTTATCATTCGAATATGCTCGCGTAACTATAGGTCAGTTTTCAGTCAAAATTTTATGAAATGAAATTAATCGATTATCTTTGAGCTTTACTCGATATTCATGTGCATAAAATGAATCCGATTCTTCTCATCACAGAATTAAAGAAATCTGAATCTCTTTCGTATCTGCGATAGAAAACTTTTTGTAATTTCACTCATTCAGTAGAATATTCACGTTTCATTCAAAATTGAACATCTCGTCAGAATTCGCAATAATCAGAAAATCATTAGCAGGAATCTGGATATTTGTGTAGGTTTGGCTTGTTCTACCAGCGTAATATATCGCTCATGAAAGTTCAATATCTCATAGAAAATCTCCGTTTCAGATATTGAATATCTCTATTCGTTCATCTTTCCCATCATAGTAAACCTCAGAAATTATCAATTCTGGAACTTCTTCTCCATCTTCTAGTTCTTCGTCATCCTGTGAATCATTGTCATTCTGAGGCGTTTCTTCTCAGTTCAACCCGGGTTCTACTTCATTCTCATTCTGCTCTCCATTTCAATCCTGATTAGTCATTGACACTGAACCCGGGTTGTTGTCTGCGTCTTCTTCTCAAATCCCCTCGGCTAAAGCCGTATCCCCTTTATCAAGGGGAGATGAGGAAATTTCTTCATTTTCTTGGCTGTTTTGCCCCTCTTGATAAAGAGGGGTTGGGGAGATTTGTTCATCATTCTCTGGACTTATCTCCAATTCCTGAGCGAAACTTAAATTAAAAATTAAGGGGAAAAGAGCTAATCGTAATGAAACGATTAGACGAAAACTTTTCATTTTAAATGAAAAATAGAAATAAAAGTTATTTGAGTAAATGATCCAATATTGTATGTTTAGCTTTTCAAATTTCTGCTAAAATATCTATCGAGATTTCTGGCTTATGATAGTCTTTTAGTGAAAGCAGAGCGTTCTGCAAATCCTCTGACGTAGTTGGTGTAGATTGCTCCACCATAATGTCGTTAAAATTTTTCACATACCGTTCAGCATTGAGTTTTTGGTCGTGCGTTCGAGGTATCGGAACTATGATACTTTTCAGATTAAATAATTTCTGTTCTGCGAGCGATGTCGTTCATCCACGAGTGAGTGAAATATCACAGTGCTGGTATAGGATTCACATATCGGATTGTGAAAGAAAATCGTATGTCGTCACAGAAGGAAACTCCTTAAAAATCTGTTTCAAATCTTCGTTTAGCTTTCCAAGGACTATGTGATAATGGAAAGAATCACGTAAAGTTTTATTCTCTTTGAGCAATTCTGCCAAACATTCGTAAAGTTTTTTGGAACCTTGAGATCCTCACATCACGAGAATGGAAGGTTTTCCATCTTTTTTTTCAGATTTTAGAGATTTTGATAATTCTGAATCTTTGGATGAAGATGGAACTATTTCATCAGATAAGATTTGTCCAACAACTATGGCTCAGCTAAAAACTCAGTCAAATCCACAAAATGATTGTTTAGAGAATTTATTTCAGATTCTGTTTACTAGTCATGGTTTCACATCCGATTCATGGACGAAAATCGGCTTGCGAAGGAATTTTGCAGCGAAAACTACGGGTAAAGCTACGTATCATCATTTACAGAAAACTACGTCGGCTTTGGATTTTCGTAGATAGAATGTCGATTGGATAAATCCTGCTGCGAATAGAAATAGGTCTCTGATATTTTTCAGGCGTGATTTTAGGGGAGTTTCCCTACGTCGTTTTCATGAAAGAATGGAAATAAATCTGACTTTATCTCAAAATCTAGCTGCAGTTTCCTGTTCGAGAGAATTTTTGGATCAGAATCGGATTATTTCTTTAACTTGGTCAGAATATTTTGGATCTGAAATTATAGTTTCGATTAGAGATTTTATTGGGAAGACATGCCCTCACGTTCCACCTCAAGCCATGACTATAGTTTTCTTTTTCATTCTTTGGAGTGGACAATATAAAAAATCTTGTGTCTAGTATTGTCCATTTATGCATCAAATTCAAGAGATTTTGAATCTACAAAAAATATTTAATTTCGTATTGCAAAAATGAAAAGAAGTTGTAAATTTGACGACATGTTTATTTCTATTCAACAAATGGAAAAAACAGAATTAGATTCTTTAGTAAAGGAATTAAATGAGCTATCTGAATATGAACAGCAGAATAAAAAGAGGATGATGGAAATAGCTCATGTGTTAGTTATGCACTATAAGTGAAAAAAAGCTTAACATTTTGATTCATAAAAAATTTTTCTTAAAAAAAGGACAGATTTTTCTGCCCTCTTTTTTATTTTAGATTTACAGATCCTAGAAGTAGATATATCCAATAATTTCTCCACGATTAACTGATTCTACTCTTTGTGTTACTACGAATTTTCATGCATAGTTCATATCTTCAACCAACATCTTTGAACTATCTCCATTATAAGGATATTGTCTTACGATTCATACGTGACCTGCAGCTGAACGTAATTTACTATATACAACGATTGAGCTAGCACGTGGAGTCTTGGATACTGTGTATCCAGCAGCTGCGGCTGCACTATACCATGTTGAAGCATTTCCTCCAAATGGTCTATTCTGAGTTGTATCAGATGTATAGTTAAAGATTGAAGGAACCTGAGTTGCTACATACCAAGTACAGTATCCACGATAGAATCCGTTTGTTATGTTAGCATTATATGTCCATTTCTTAACAATCTTACTTGAACTAGATGTAGTAGTTGTAGCTGTTGATCCACCACCTTGTGAAGAAGTAGTTCCTCCAGGTTTAGTTGTTGTTTTGGTAGTTGTAGTCGTTGTAGTTGGTTTTGGTTTAGGTTTAACTACAGGTATACTTAAATCTGGTTGCGCTTTATCGATAAATCCAGGAATATTGTTAGCTTTTTCTTCTGAAAGGTTAATGAAGATTTCCTGTCCTTCGTAAAGAATCTCACTATCATCTGTAATATAGTTCAATGTCATCAAATCTTTTAGATCCAATCCGTATTTGTTTGCGAATACCTTGATATTCTGATTTTCCCTAACCTTATAAAGAATTCAGTCTTCTTCGTTAGTTACCACGATCTTTTGTCCTGGTTTGATTTTAGAAATTCAGTTTATCTTCTTAAGATTTGAAACTGTCGTTCAGAATTCTGTTGCGATAGATTCTAAAGTATCTCATTCCTGAACGATATATTGCACAACGGCAACATCTTCAGATTCCATTGAAATACTCATCGCATCGAGATTAATGGCTACATCCTTGGATCAGTTTGACACAAAAGTAGGATTTACATACTGCAAATCCGCAGGAGAACAATATCTATCTGCTACTGTAACAAGGACACCAAATATTAATAAGCAGGCAATTGTAAGAAATATTCTAATCTTACTTACCTTACGAGTTCTAGTCATACAATCAAATAACATAAATGGCGGAGGGGGTGGGATTCGAACCCACGAACCGAATACTCGGTTAACAGTTTTCAAGACTGCCGCGTTCAACCGCTCTGCCACCCCTCCACGAGAGAATTCATTTCATAGTTTTACAACAATTATAAGAATTCACTGCGGCTGAACTTTATTGCAAGTACAATTATATACATTTCAGATTGATTTTCAAGTCTGATATGATTATACTACTCTTATAAAGAATATATAATATTTACATATTATCGAAATAATGTATAATTCTATAGAACAAATAAAGGTATTTTATCCACTTCAGACCTGAGAAAATAACAAGATTTTGAGAAAAAAATCTGAGAAGGTTGACATTTTTGATGATGAAATCAAAGAATTTTCTGAAATTTTATTAGATTTGATGTATGCGTACGATTGAGTGGGATTAGCCGCTCCTCAAGTAGGAAAAAACGTTCGCATTATAGCCACTACTCAATGGAAGGAAGTGAAAAAATGACGTAAAAATACTAGAGAAATAGTTGGAGAAACTGCAATGATTAACCCAGAAATCTTGGAACATTCTGAAGAAAAAAAGAAATGAGAAGAAGCTTGTCTTTCTGTGCCTGGATTATGTGGAGACGTAGAGAGATGGACTCGAATTGTAGTAAAATATCAGGATAAAAAATGAAAACAGCACGTGCAGAAATATACATGATTTAGTGCTGTGGTAATTCAGCACGAGATGGATCATTTAGATGGAGTCCTATTTACTGACAAAGTGGTTGGAGAAATAAGAAAAATTAAGGATCAATACTAATTTTGTTCTTTGATTCATGGTTTACATTGGAGAAATGTCTGATTTTTTTGTATATTAATTATCAAGAATTAATTGAATATCTTCTTTTGTTGCTTTTTGGAAAATGAATTGTCTTTTTTCACCCCAACCTTCATGTTCTTTTGGCCATCAATTATCCTTTTCCCCTTTCAAATAAATATATGGTTTAAAGACACCCAAAGAAACTCAACTAAATCATCTTAGATGAACAGTCACATCATAGTCCAAATCATTATTTATTGATGTAAGTAAATCTTCATCCATACCTATATATAAGTCATATATGGTATTTTCTTCAAGTTCTGAAAGATTATAAACGTCTTTGGCTTCTATTGTTTTTGTTTTATATTTTCCATAAAAATAATATTTTTCGCCTGCTTCTTCAGAGTTCAATGTTCAAAAATCTTCTTTTGTCTTTTTATCAATTACACTTCGTTTAGTAATTTTTCAATCTTCAAAATTTAAATTTAAATAGAGATAATATTTATTGAAATAGAAATACTCAATTCGTGGATAATCCTTTGAAGATATCTTTACGATATTATTACTATATTCTTCGGTTTCATCTAAAGATTTTACTAATTTTAGAGTATATTGTTTATAATTTGATGAACTAAATCCTAATTCATAAGTATACCATCAATCTCTTTGTTCTGTTGAGATCTCTGTTGTTTCAGCTTCTTTCCATATTTCTTCCATACCTTGTCCCAACATAAATTCAAAAAGACAAAATAATCAAATTATTCATGTTATAATTACTCATACAGTACATCATAGTGTACCTGCTACTATTTTTACAATATTATTTATTTTAGATTGTTCTTTTTCCATATTTTATTGTTAGAATAAAATATACTTCATGTATAACGTAATAAAAAATATGAAAAATACAAGTTTAATACGGCAAAATTTCTTTATTTTAAATTGTATTTTCATATAGTTGAGTGATGTTTTATTCTTTCTGAGAAAGAGATGAGAAAAAAACAAATAAAAAATGAAGAAAGCTTTTTTATGAAACAATTTAAATTTTGAATTAAAGTAATTCTCTGAGTTATAAGTACATCTTTATTATCTCTATGATATATTTTTTGAAATTTAGCTTTTGCAAGTGAGTTTGATGTAACGAATTATGAAGTTAATGCTAATATTAAAATTGATGGAACTATAGATGTGAATGAAAAAATCGATGTGAATTTCTATCGCTCTATGCATGGAATTGAAAGATTTTTCCCAAAATATTATGAAGTAGGAGATTTGGAATTTCAGGTATTTTATAATAATATTGAAACAATCGGCGATAAATATCAAAATTTCAATGAATATAATGAAATATATACTAGAATATGAGATGCCGATAAAACTATAATCTGAGAACATCAATATAATATAGATTATTCTACATATGGATTAATCAGAAATTTCTCATGAATGTGATATTCAGAATTATATTGGAATGTGGTTTGATACGATTGGGATAGTAATATAAATAAAGTTAAAATTCAGATATCGTTGCCTAAATCTTATACAGGATTTATCGCTGATGATTTTCTAATTTCTGCTGGATACTCTTATGAATGAAATAGTGATTTTGAATGAGAAATTACTCGAGATGAAAATAATATCTATATTACATATGATAAAAATCTGGCTCCTTATAATGGAATTACTTTAGCGGTAAAGTTTCCAAATGATTATTTTGAGTATGATCATGAAAAGCAAGCTAGTCTTTTTGTAGGATATACTCGTGATTTTAGGATTCAGAATTATAAATTATATTGAAATATAAGTAAAACATGAAATATAACATTTAAGAATGATATTGAGTTAAAAATACTGAACGAGAATCCATATATTAGATGACTTTTACCGTATAGATACCAAGTTGATGGAAGTAATTATCTAGTAAAATTGAAAGATATATCAATAAACTGAAAAGAAGTAAAATGAGATGAATATGATACAACGGAGAGTTATAAGGTATTAGATTCTAAAAATTTCAGTTGAGTATCGAAAATTTCTGCAGATTATTCAATTTATGGTTTAATTAGACCTTTCAGTGGTAGTTTTAGTGATTGGACACATAATTTATATGCAACATCTGGAGACTTCAATGAATGGGCATACAGATTATATTTGGGATTACCTGCACTAGATTTGAATGGAAATATAGATAATTTAGAAGTATATTTGGATGTTCCTGGTGGTTGTAGTACAATTTACTTGGAAGATGTATATGTAAACTTATGAGGTTGATTTGTTAATATGCGTGAGTTTAATGAAAGTTATGGAAATATTTGATGTAAAGATGATAAATTAATGCTCATTTATAGCTGAGGAATCGATGATTACAGTAGTATACAATTGAATATTAATTTTGTGAAATGAACTTTTGATTTAGATAAGGATTTATTAGAAGCTTTAGCTGTTGTCGGAGATTGACAGTTTTATTATGGAGATAAATTTAATCTGCCTTCAGCTTTATTTTTGATTTGAATGTTGATTTTCGGGTGATGATTTGGAATTTTTATGAATAAAAGGTATGATAATAAAGCTAAAAATGATAAATATATTGTCCAATATGATGCACCAAAATGAGTAGAATCACCTGAGGCTGGAATATTGATTGATGATAAATTAGATCCAAAAGATATTACATCTCTTATTTATCGATGGGCATCGAATAGGTATATCAAAATTTGTGCTGAAGATGATAAAAACAAGAAATTTTATATAAAGAAGCTGAAAGATTTACCAAAAGATGCTAAAGAATATCAGAAAAATCTGTTTAATAAGATATTTTCTAATGGTGATGATTTCTATTTCTCTAAAAATAAGAGTAATTTTACTAAATATTTAACAGAAACTGAGAAAGAATTAACTAAATATATTGATGGTGAAAATCGGTTTACAACTACACTTTCAAATGTTAAATTGGATGCTTATTCATTCAAGAGTTGAACGAAAAGCTGGATATTTTGGATAGCTGTATTATGGTGTGTCGGTTACTGTTTTATTGTTACATGAATAAATGAAACTCTAAATTCTGTATGGTCATGAATGAAATTTATATTACGAGTTTGATTAATCTGAATTATTTGTTCTTATAGAAATAAAGAGAAAGAACAATGAACAAAAAAATGAATAGAATTTCGTCGTCATTGCTTGTGATATAAAGAATTTCTAGAAAAGGTTGATAAGAAAAAGATAGAAGAACTAACTAAACAGGATCCTTTATTTGTAGAAAAATCTTTGCCTTATGCAGTAGTATTTGGTATAGAAACTGAATTTATCAAAAAAATCACACCAGAAATGTTGAGCTGGTATGATGGAGATATTAGTAGTCTTTTGTCTTCTGTAAATTATATTAGTAATTTCGCTAGAACTGCAAGCTATTCTAGTTTTGGTGGTTATTCTAGCGGTAGTAGTTATAGTTACAGTTCATCTTCATGACATAGCTGAGGTTCATCATTTAGTAGTGGATGATTCTCAAGCTGATGAGGTTGAGGTGGATGAGGTTGAAGATGATGGTAAAAAAGTTCTTAAAATTTTGACAAAATTTGCTGATTTGTTTATAATAGGTATGTAGTTTTACATATTTATTGGTGAAGAATGACAACTATTAACACACCTACCGGTTGAAATGAAGAATTAAAATCAAGATTAGAGGGATTAACTCCTGAACAAAAAGATGAATTGCTTGAGATTTTGAAGAAAGATAAATTGGAAAGAGAAAAATCTGCCTGAAACGAGGAAGCTATTTTGGAGGATTTGAAAGAAAATCACGTAAAAGTAGAAGAAAATAAAGAAATATTAGGTCATAAATGAAAGATAATACATATGGACTTACCAGCAGTATGAGAATTTGGTTGATTTAAGTTTGATTGTTTTGTCTCAGATTTAGATGAATTTATAGGAGAAGTGGCATGAAAATATGAAGAAATGTCATATGAAAGAGAAGAACTATATAAAGTACAAGAAAAAATATTTGAATATGGAAAAGCATGTTGAGCAGAATATATTGTTGATGATTGAGATTTTTTAAATGAAATTCTGTGATTAGATAGTGGTGATTATTGTTGGTTAAAGACTAAATATAATGTTAATTGAAAAGAAGATTTTATGAAATGGAATGGTTTTGGATGTGTTAGATTTTTCGATGATAGAGTAAGCAATCCAAATTATACTTATGCAAAATTACTATTAAAAGTGTCTGATTAAAAAATGTCTTATTATATTTACTCCACATTTCTGTGGAGTTTTTTTTATTTCTAAAAAATGTCATTCTGAGCATAGTGGAGAATCTTGGGTATATAATGAGTAAAACACACAAGATCCTTCATTTTATTCAGGATGACGCATAGAACAAATTTTATTTCTTACTTTTTTCGTAATAATTTTGAGCTGCTGATTCTTGAGCTTTCTTCTTATTTACTCATGTTCATTCGGCAGCTTTTTCATTATTAATGAATAATTCTGATTTGTATAACAAAACATTTCCTTTTTCATCGACTTCTGCTTCTGTTTCACGATATTCTGGAATCTGTTTAGTATCCTTTTGAACTATTTCCTGGACTAAAGTTTTGTATGATTTAACTGGATGAGTAGAAATACTATCCATAAATGGATAGAGATATTTTTCTACGAAATTAAGCACTTCATCTGGACCAAAATCTATATAAAGATATCCAAGCAATGCTTCGAATGCATCTCAAAGGATTGTCTCCTTTTCACGTCAATTATTATTTTCCTCTCATTTGGAGATGAAAAGTTGTTGATTTAGTCAGATTTTTTTAGCAGCTTCAGCTAAAGTTTCTTCACGAACTAATGCTATTTTATAGAGCGTCATAGTTGACTCTGTCATTTCTGGGTGATTAATGAAAAGTAGCTTAGCTACACACGCTCAAAGAATTGAATCTCAAAGAAATTCCAGTCTTTCGTTATGTGAAGTGATAACTTTGAAATCTGCAGCATAGGATTTATGCATAAAAGCCACGAGAAAAAGATCCACATTTTTGATTTGTGTTTCATCTATTCATAGTCATTTTACATACTCGCGTAAAGCTTTTTCTTGCTTGCGGACTTCTTCTGGCACCAATAAATCCATTTGAAATGATATTATATAAACCTGTTTCAGAATAATATTAAAAACCTAAATTTCAAGAGTATAAAATCAGATTACTTTTTATCTTTGTGTATACGTTCTTTGATTATCTTTCCTACTTCTTCATATTTATCCAAAAATTTATATCTCGTTACTACATCGTTTCATGTCATCACTTCTAAATTTCCCAGTCAAAAAATCGAATGAATATTTATGCTGTTTATTTTGTCATAAGGGATTTCTTTTTTATTTTTTACTATAATTCATCTCTCAAATCTAATTCAATCTTTTCAGATAACTAAAATATTAACATATTCCTCAAATGCAACTATTGCAATAATTAGCTCCACTAAGAGAAAGAATTCTAGAACTGAACTATTTCACATAGCTCATAAATCCAAGGAAGATAAACATATAAACATCATAAACAAAACAATAACACAAGCCATTCACAGGAAAAAATATACAGCATTACATTTTCTGTATATTATTTCTTTTTCTTCGTGCTGTTCTGGTTTGTTTTGTTGCATCGATGGATGTAAGAACTAAATTTTATTCTTGGTTTTCCAAATCTTCTGATGCTTCTTCAGCCTTCTTTTCTTCCTTTGGTAAAGGAGGAATTGGAACTATATCTAGTTTATAAGTAAATTTTTGATTAGCTATTCATGGGAAGTTTTCATTTCATAGTACGAAATCATCTCATAAAGTAACCGTTACATAAGCTCTATTTGTTCGATATTCTATGAAATTTCATTCAGAATCATATTCTGCCTCTACACTTCATGTATCTACCCTGATATCTTGAATTGGGAAGAAAGTCTGAATTGCATCAACTGTTCCACTGAAATCTCATACCATATTGATTGTGATATAACTATGTTCTGTTGGTTCTCAATTAGCTACATTTGTCACATTTAGTCAGTATTTAACCATTTTTACTCAGAATCTTGTAGCTATTTGAGATTTTCATAATCAGTGAGAAGCTAGAACTGATGGATTGATGGCATTTACAACTTCTACACTAGCTCATTCTGTAAGGAATTTACGATGAGTAAGCAAGAATGTAACGAAAGTCTGCATTTCATTATAATAATTTACATTACCAGCACTTGCTCCATCTGGAAGCAGTACTGACATACCACCAAATTGTTCCATTGGAGGAGTATACAAGAAACATCATGGAACCATTCTTGTTACATCTCTATCTCCACATGTAGACGTATAACCAAATGATGAGAATGCTTTTATTTCAGGCAAGAACTGAACTGTTCGAAGCATTTCTTGTGCTGAAATATTAGTCTGAATATATTTCTTGTATTGATCATATAATTCACTTGCAGTTGAAATATTTAGTCATTGTTCAAGCATTTTATCTTTGATGGCTATAATCAGTTTTTGCTGACGTTTAGCACGATCAAAATCTGAAGTAGTATGACGAGATCTAGCGTATTTTAGAGCTGTATCTCCATCTAAATGCTGCTGTCCTGCATCAATATGGAAAGTGATATAGTCTATCATATTATCAGCTGGATATGTAGTATCATGGATTGTTTTGTCTACATAAACATCTACTCATCCAAGAGAATCTACAACTTCCTTAAATGTCTGGAAATCTATAGTCATATAATATGGGATATCCAATCATAATATTTCTCCCACTTTTCATGCAAATCCAAGAGCAGATTCTTCTACAGATTGAGTCCTGCTGTAGTACTGCTGAAAAATTGCATTGATTCTTCCGTATGAATTGTTTACAGGACTTTTTACGTATAAATCACGAGGAATTGAGAATAATGTTACGTTATTTTCATCAGGATTCCATGAAGCAACCATTATAGAATCTGTAAGGAATCATCATTGATGTGTAGCTCATCCGTATCAGAGCAATAAAACATTTACGCTATTATATTGATCCTTTTGCATTGGAGTTCATACAGTTCTAGAAACTGAAGAAACTATGTAACGCTTTACTGTATCAAAGAATCATTTGAATCATGATATAGCTCATATAGATAAGACAAATATCACTCATATACATACTAGTATTAGGATGAACTTCAAAAAGTTTTTTCATGTTTGTGATTTTCTTCTATGTGGTATTGATCTTTTTTGTGAGGAAAGACTTGAAGAAGTAAATGTTTTTTCTGACATTATGCACTAAATATAAAATAATTAAAATTCTGATTATAATGAAGATAATATTTCACTAAACAAAATTATATCTCCTGTAAGAGTTGGGAATTGACTATCTCATTCTCATGATTTTTTTGTTATATTTCATTCAATTTTTCATGAAATTTTCTGTCAAGCAATCAACTCAAGTGGTTCAATTAGGAAATCTGCAGAGAATTTAGTAGTATCTGCATAGTTTATTTCTCACTGAATATCTGCCACTTTTTGTTGACTCTTTATAGACTGGAAATTAACTGAATATTCTGATTTTTTATTTTCTTGTATAGAGAATGAAAATTCTGAATCAGCATCCTTATACTCCTGAATATCTTCATCATACTCCTTTATATTGTATATATGAATTTCTAGTCATTTTTTAGATGCTATGAAAGATAGATCAAATGCTGAATCTTTTCATTTAAAAGATCATGTAAACTCTTTCTGAATACTTCCATCTGATAATTCAGAATATTCGACTTTTGGATCAAGCAATGTTAGTTCGTTAGTTGAAATTCATAGATTAATATGAGAACTTATTGTATCGATAATATCTACTACACTATTCAAGAAATCTGGACTAGATTGGATATTTTTTGTTTCTAAAACATTTTTCAGTGATCAAATTATATATGGAAGTTTTGTATCTCATTTCTCATCTACAGTAATAATTCATCAATCCTGAGTTTCCATATCAACTCGTTTATCGATTATCATATCTCATAATAATGTATACATTTTAGCTGTCATATTTCATTCTCCCATATACACTCCGAAATTATGTAAGTTGGCATACATATCATTACCTTTATACAAAAGAGTAACGCTTCATGATAAATCAAATGGTTCTGGATTATTCTCTTCTTCGGCTTTTACATTAAATTCAATATATGAAGATTCTAAATCATGTGATTTTGATGTTTTTATTTGAGAAAATTCTATTCATCACTGAAGTGTTGATTTTTTATCAAATTCTGCCGTAAAAGAAAAATCAGAGTTATAAGGTTTATCCTCTGATATTAAAAGTGTATTAAATGAGATAAAGTCTTCTAAATCTTGAATATATTGTATATCATCCAATTGTGCATTAAAAGTTTGCTCAATTAAGGATAATTCTTCTGGGGTTGTATTTTCAGCATCAATTTTTACTTCTTCAGTATCAGTACATCCTGCAATAATAATTGTAGCTATTGAAAGTAATGCAAACCGATTTTTTTTCATTTTTATTAAAAACTGTGTAGATAAAATTTCTCTCTCTTTACTTGTACTAAAATACATCCAAAAATCAAAGGGAAAAAGAAAAAAACCTGAATCTAGGTTCAGGCTTTCTCGTACGGAATTGGTTGTTCTGAATAGAACATTCTCTTGGTTCATGTGACAGAAACATCAAGGCACCTGTCGGATTCGAACCGACGAACCAAGGTTTTGCAGACCCGTACAATAGACCACTCTGTCAAGGTGCCATTGTATGTGGGCAAATGCATAATAGTGAATAGATTAATAAAATCAAGAAAAATATTTATTATTCATCACTTCAGTTAGAATAAGAGTTATCTGGTAAATCATCTTCTATTGAAAGTCAGAGTCTTGCTCTAGTTTCAGCATCTACAAATTCTCTTCTTCTTCAGTATTTCTTAGCTGAATATTCTTTAAGAATTGGAACGATTTTCTTATTCTGATAATCTTTTGTATAAATCGAGTTCATACTAAATACACGTGTTGTGGCGTTATCGATATTTAGTTTTATGTATGATTTATAGTTTGCAATTCATACAATATCCTGTCCAGACAGAACTGGAGCATATTCTTTCTCTAGGAATTCGGCATCTGGTGCACCGACCTTAAATGACATCATCGTACCAACGTTACCAAATACGGCAGCTTTTACATCAGATTTTCATCATCATGAATCTCCTAATCATTTAGCAGGATCAAGCTGTGCGATATACTGGTGCGCCATAATCAATCCAAGTTTATACTTTCTGGCTTCTGATAAGATATCCGCAAATGTTCATGATACAAAGTTCTGGAATTCGTCGACGTAGAGATAGAAATGCTTTCTATCTTTCTCAGGGATTGAGGCTCTGGCCATCGCTGCATTATAAACTTTAGATACGATAATCATACCTAGAAGCTGAGCATTCATTTCTCAAATCTTACCTTTTGAAAGATTGATAAGAAGGATTTTCTGGTTATTCATAATATCATCAAATTTGAATGCAGATTTAGTTTGTCAGATAATATTTCTAATCAGTCTATTTGTATTGAATGATACGAATTTAGAAGAGAAGTATGGGATAATCTCCTGCTTTTCTCTATCTCACATTGAATTATAAGTCTTTTCCCACCAGTTTCTTACTACGGCATTTGTGACTTTCTTGAGTTTGAATTCACGATATCCATCATCAGTAAATAGTCTAGTAACATCTAGTAATGTTGGTCTATCTTCAAAATCCTCAAGTAATGTTAAACTTCCATATTTAAAGTATTCCTGAATTCTTGGTCAGAATATTTCTGGTCAGAACATTTTTAGGAAAATTTCTGTAGCATCGTTTACTGTCCTGTCTGCCTGGTCAAGATTATCAATTTCATATAGATTAAGTCCCATTGGCCTTTCCTCATCTCATGCTTCGAAATATACTACATCTTTAGCCCTTTCCTTTGGGATATAAGCAAGCATATCTTCTGCAAGATCTCCATGTGGATCAATCAAACAGATTCCATCACCATTCCAAATATCCTGTCTAGCTATAGTTTGTAAAAAAACTGATTTTCAGGTACCTGATTTTCATATACAATAATGATGTCTAGTTCTATCGTCACGTTTGATATATACTGGAGAATAAACATTTCTATAAATATTTACTCACAAAAGAACTCATCATTTATAAGTTTTATATCATTTTACCACTTTTTCTTTAGGAATATTTAGTGAAATATTTCCATCTTCTCATACTACGATATTATTTTTTAATAGGTCTTTTTCTGTACATTCTGAAATTGGTTTCTGAACGTTTTCTTTTTTTACAAATCTTATTGCGATATTTCCATCTTTTTCTGTAATACTATTTTTAGACTTTTCTTCTTCTGAGCATTCTATAATTGGTTTCAAATTTTCTCATTTTTCATCCATTTTTAGATATATAATATCATCCCTTTCTACGATATTATGTTCTGATTTTTCCTCTTCTGAACATTCTGAAAGAATTTTTATAATTTCTTCCTCATTAACAACTTCAACTAAAATTGTACCTCATTTTTCGGTGATTTTATGCGATTTTTTCTCACTTGAACTACATTCTGAAAGTGGTTTTAAATTTTCATATTGTTCTATTCTTGTTCATACTGCCCAATGATTTGGGTATTCATCCAAAATCGCTGATAGATTTCATTTTTTATATTTTTCTGCCAATTCTCATGATATTACACGACCATTTCGTTGACTATCATCAAACATTGGTAAATTACTTGGAGGTGCTATAACTTTATATTGCATCCACTCAATTACTGGTGAACGGTTATATAATCCATCTGGGAAATGATATAACGAACTCAATTCGTTTGTTGAAAAATATGAATATCTGGAAAAAAATCATGTTAAGTACATTTGAACAGCTGCTATCCATAATGGCATATAGAAAAATCCAAATATATCATGTTTAAAATTTGATGATCATAGAGCATTACTATATTCATCACTATAGACATTGTATGCACTTTCTAGATTATTTAGTATTTCTTTTGGTCTTCATTTAACATTACTTGATGCAATAATTGAAATTGTAGAACGAAATGTTGGATTTGCCGCCTCTTCTCACATAGCATTTCTACTATCTTCTTTAGCTTTTACCATACGAACCATTGTTACATCTTTTTCTTCTTTTTTACATGAAACTAATTGATTTCTTGGTCAGAATATAGCATATTCAATCCATTTAAATGGATTAATTAGATTTTTGAAACTCCATCGTTCTGATTCATATAAATCAAGGTTTTTATATAATCTATCCGCTGCTATTTCTCTACGAGAATTAAAACTTGAACTTTCTGGTTTTGCTACTAAAACTATACTAACTGTATCTTCTGCACTTACTTTACCCATAGAGTCTATGATATTATTAATCGGATCATCCGGAATATTTTTGTAAAGTTTGATGGTATATAGAGGATCTTTCGTTGTTTCAAGAACTTGAATATCCGAATATTTTTTCTTGAAAAACTTTGGTCTAGCCACCATTTCTATAGATGCTGCTGCATATTGTGATGCTATTGCACTTTCTACCATATTTTGATATTCTGGATATGTTCAGACTAAACAAGAAAGTTGTCCATCTTCATATTGATATATAAAAACTAACTTATGTTTTCAAAAAAATCTTCACATAAATTTTTCATATGTACTTACTTCGTTCATTTTATGTAAATTTCATAGAACTTGTGACATTCTACCAATTTTTTCTTTCATATCTTTTGCGATTTCTTTCTCTTGTTCACGATCAGATTTTCCATCTCACCTTGGTAAAAGAACTTTTAGAAATATAATTCTGTGTGAATTACAAAATGCATATGCGTATCTAAGAAATCTTTTTAATACTCTGATAAATAAACTTATTAAAAATAATATAACCAAAAAAGCTAATATTCATTTTCATATTAGTCACAAAAAATTTAGAATCTGTTCTGGGGTATCTATATTACTAAAATCAACTGATTCTACAGATGCCTGAAATCGATTTTGTTTTGGTTCTTGTTTTGTTTCAGTTTCTTGTGGTTGAATTTGTTCTTCTTCTTTTTCCATTCGTATATTTAATGCATCCTTTACAGCAACTACACTACCATTATTAAAAAATTGTAAACATGCTGATTTATCTTCTCATCGTGCTGATGTCATAAGTTTTGAAACATTATCAATTTGAGAAAAACCACCATGTATAAACTGGTCATGAAGTGCTGTTGTACAATATTCTTGTGTAATTTCCATTAAGGTTGGTTCATTGTTAATAAATTCCACTCACAATTATAATCCAAAACGCAAAAAAGTCAAAAAAAATCAGACTTTTTGATGGTATAAAATCACAATAGATTGACTTTTTTAATTGTTTGTATATAACTTATTTTAGTATAAATAAAAAATAATCGTTAAACAATAATAAAATTTCAAATTTTTAGCTTTATGAAACAGTATTTAGAACTTCTTCAGGCTATTTTAGATAATAACGTGAAGACTGGTGATCGTACTGGTACTGGAACTTATACCTTACCAGGTTATCGCTATGAGTGTATAATGCAGAAAGATGAGGAGGGGGTTATTCACGACTTTCCTCTTCTCACTACGAAACGTATGAGTCTCAAATCTGTATTTGAGGAACTCATCTGGAAACTTAACGGTGATACCAACATCCGCTTCTTGGTGGAACATAAGAACCATATTTGGACAGAGTGGCCATTCAAAAAATGGCTCGAAGAGACAGAGCAGTTTGAAATTCTCAACAACATGTGGAAAGATGAGGAAAAGTCTGACTACACTGATGAGTGGAAGGCTGCAAAGAAAGAGTTTGAGGAGAAAATTCTCAGCGACGATGAATTCTGCAAGCAGTGGGGTGAACTTGGCCATACTTATGGTTACCAGTTCCGCCGTTTCGGTGAACTTCGATCCGAATGTCCAGGAATTATTAATAGTGTAACGCATCCCGGTGTTGACCAGCTCATGGTCGTTCTTGATAAAATCAAGAACAAACCTGAGGATCGTCGTATCATTATTACTCTGTGGAATCCTGCTGACGAAAACAAGACTCTTCTTCCTCCCTGTCCGTGTTTCTATCAATTCTTTGCGAATGAGCCGGGAATGTTACACTTGAATCTCTATCAGCGTAGCTGTGATACCTTCCTTGGTGTACCGTATAATACGGCTCAGGATGCTCTGTTTCTATGTCTGATGGCACATGTGACTGGTCGTAGGCCTGGTCGTTTCAATCATATGTTCGGTGATGCTCATATCTACTTGAATCTCGTCGATCAGGTGAAAGAGCAATTGCCACGGACTCCATATTCATTACCATCTATCCGTTTGAATCCTGATGTGAAAGACATTCTGGATTTCACTTGGAATGATATCGAGCTTATTGGGTATGAACATGATGATCACATCAAGGGAGCTGTTTCCATTTGAATGAGAGCTATTTAACTTTTTTAGAAAAACCGCGGGAAGTATCTATCCTGCGGCTTTTTTATTTTACAAATTTTTATGCAACAGTTAGTCAGAACGTTACTTTTCCATTTTCACTTTCGAATGTATCGCTTCTTGTATCTCAGTCACAATTTCATTCAGAAATATTAATAATCAATGCTTCTTCTTTCAGAAATTCGGAGAATTCTTTAACGATATTTTTCATATCTTCACTATCTGATTGATAATGCATATTTACTCTAGCATCTACACTGAAATCAGCATCTTTTCTCATTTGGTTGAGAAATCTAGAAATTTCACGAGCTGTTCATTCTCTTTTGAGATCATCGGTAATTTCTAGGTCAAGTTTTACGATTGTATTTCATTCTACGGTTGTATCAGTTCCATCTAATCATTCATATACTACTTCGTAATCTCATTCATCCAATTTCCAACTGTGTCATGCATTATCAAAAACTTCAATTCATCACTCTACTTCACGAACATTTCCTTGTTTTCAGTTAGCGATAATTTGTCATGTATCTTTTCCAAATTTTGCAGAAAGCTGACCTCATAGAGGTTTGTAAACTTTCGTAATTGGTTTATCTGATTGATAAGTATCAACTTCTTTTACGTTGATTTCTTCCTTGATAATATCTCCATATTTGTCTAAAAGCTCTTTTTCATTAAGCATGATTCATTAGTGAACTGATAAAATTCTAAATTTCATTATATTAAAGTATCAAATAAATGCAAATGGAATAATCTTGTTTTTTATAAGCAAAACTTTAAACTTTACTTGTTCAGAATTATATTTATTTTGTTTGAAATTATATGAAATCAATTCTTAAAAATCTGAAAATATACAAACTTTGACACGGATGAATCTGAATTTCATCACTTTCTGATGGAAAAAAGGTTTTGGTGAAATGATGAGCTTTACCTGGAAGTACAGTGGATGTAACAGTTGTAAAAAGGAGAAAAGATTATATCGAAGCACACATTATAGAAACTAAAAAATATGACGAAAATATAGCAGATGGAGAGATTTTCTGTCCTCATTTTTTCATTCCAAAATGAATCAGTGAACCTAATCAATGAACTGAAAAAATCGGTTGTGGATGATGTAAATGGCAGATGATGAGTTATAATAGACAAATGGAAGTAAAACAACAATTGGTGGCAGACGCTTTCAAAAAGTTGAATAAAAATTTAGCAGAAAATTGAAAAGAAATACAAATTTTACCTATAATTCCATCTCCACTAGAAAAGTGATATAGAAATAAAATCGAATTCAGCTTTGGAGTTTATAAACAGCAAAATCCAGAATTTCGTCAGTGAATCAAAGAATGAAAAACGGAAGAAGAGATTTTGAAAACTGGGATTAATAAATATGATATAGACTGTAATCAATGCTGTGGATTTCATAAACAATGAGAATTTGCAAAAATCGTGAATGTGGATAGCTGTGGATTGATTTCAGAAAAAATGAATCAGATTTATGAAACTATAAAAAGTTTATGTTTCGATTCATGATTACCAGTTTTTGATCAGAAAACGCATCAATGATTTTTTCGTCATTTAGTAATTCGTGAATGAATTCACACTCAACAGTTGATGGTAAATCTCTCCATTTCATTTGGAAATTTAAATGAAGAACAGACTAAACTCTGGGAACAATTGATGGAAGATTTTAAAGCGAATGAATTTTTGAAAAAAAATGTGACAACATTTGTAATTACTTACAATGAATGACTATCAGATACTGTGAAAAATGATCAGTCTGAAACTAAAGTTTTTTGGTGAGATGGATATATTCATGAACAGTTGAATTTCACACAGTCGAAGAAAAAAGAAGAAATAATTGATGAAGAAAATGAAAATTCTGACTCTGAAATAAATAATGAAACCAAATTAACATTCAGAATTTCTCCTTTTTCATTCTTTCAGACTAATACTTTATGAGCTGAAAAATTATTTGGAACAGCGTTTAGTATGCTGTGAAATTTTGAATGAAATTTATTGGATTTATATTGTGGAGCTGGAAGTATAGGATTATCGTTATTGAAGATGAATAACTCAAAAAATAAGGATGCAGAATTGATAGGAATTGAAATTGTAGAAGATGCAATTCGTGATGCAAATGTGAATGCAAATATAAACTGACTCGAAAATCAGAGTTTTTTCGTAGCTTCTCCATGTGAAAAAGTATTGAATAAATTTCCAGAACTCGAAGAAAAAATTAAAAATATCGGAATAGTTATCGTAGATCCTCCTCGTGAATGATTACATCCAAACGTGATTGAATGGATAGGAAAATTAAAGAAAGAATATAAATTCAAGCTTCTATACATTTCATGTAATCCTGTGACTATGGCGAGAGATATCGAAATGCTAGTAAAAGATCAGTGATTTACTGCAAAAGAAGTGCAACCTGTGGATATGTTTCCACACACACATCATATCGAAGATATATGTGTTTTAGAGTAATTTATAATTAAAATAATGGATAAGAATTCTGATTTAAGAGATAAAAAACTTTTAGCTTTTGATTTATACGGAACCTGTATAGATCATCCTTTTAAGGGATGATTATCGTGAGATTTAATAGAAATTATGGAAAAAAATCCGATTACTATGCAGGATGTACAAGAATGAAAAATAGAAAAAAATTGAATGAAAATTCAAATCAGCAATGAATTAATTGAATATATTAAAAATGATATTAAATGAACTATTTTATTTCCAGAGACTTTAGAAGCTCTGAAATATATTAAAAGTAAATGATATCAGACTGCTGTCGTTTCAAATTTATCTAAAGATTATGCTGAACCTCTATATAAATTAATTCCTGAGTGAATTTTTGACTATGAAGTATTATCTTTTGATGTATGAGCTGCAAAACCTGATCCAAAAATTTATGAATATCTAAAATCGCTATCATGAATCGATTTCCAAGATATAATTATGATAGGAGATAGTCTAAAATCTGATGTTGTATGATCTAGTAATGTGTGAATTACTCCAATTCATTTAAATAGAGATGACGAATGAATTAAAGAAGTTCATAAAAAATGAATAGATTTTATTCAGATTTCTACTTTATCTGATTTGAAAGAATTATTTTAGACGATAATTTCTTTTTCTACTAATCTTTTTTCGTACTTATATACGCCAAATATACGCAAAATTATAAATAGTATAAATCAGATAATACTAACTACCCGAAGCAAAATCTTAAAAACTCAGACTAATAATAAATATCCAATAACTATTCAAGCTATCTGAATTCATCAGTTTTTTTGAGTTTCTTCTAAGATTGGTAGATATGATTTACATGTGGATTTGGAAACTTGGTTCGTTATTCCTACTGTCTGATCTTTTATATCATTTCTTAAACCTAAGAAGAATTTTTCTACTGCATCAGCACTAGCTAAATCTTCAGACTTGGATAATGGATTTCATATTGCATAAAATTCTGGCATATTCAGAGTTTCTTTTTTATCTTCCTTGAATCGTCACGTTATTTTATTTCGTGTTTTTTTGAATGGGTTTATGGTAGTTTCTGCTATTTTAGTTGGAAACTCTTCAATATCATCACATGTGAATGGAATTTGAGTATATTTTCATACCATCAAAACACAGAAAAATATAGTTAATAAACTAACTATAAAAAATCATCATTCTGTGAAATAAGCAAATGGAGAGAAACCTGTACGATGATCCAATTGCCAATCTAAGAGAAATAATAAAGCTCAAATAGCAACGTTAAATAGAACTAATTCTACTACTAAGTACCGTGAGAATCAAAGACATATAATAAAAATTATAGTTTCTAGTAGAAATATTACAAATAAAGCTAATAATACGTAACTAAATTTTATTTTATAACAGTCTAGAGCTATAAAATAAATCAATAAAAATAGAAAAATAAAGCTGATGGCTGGAGTTATAAATCATTTTCAGAAAAATAACGATATTGTGCAAACTAAATAACTGATTAATCATAATATCACAAAAATTGTAAGTCTGACTTTTGATTTTGTGGTAAATTCTCTGTAATTTTTTAAGTTTTCAGTTTGAGTCTTTTTATCAATATCAGCCATTTTTATCTATTAGAAATAAAGTAATCCCATGATAGAATTTCGTGATATAATCTCTATTAAAAATCAGATAATCATTGATGGTAAAAATGGAATAGAATTTTTTAATTCGTATGGTTTTTTAGATTTTTTTACTTTGAAAAAATATTTTATTAACTGTTCTATTCCGAAATATACTAAACCTACTACTGAACTGAAAATAATGAATAAACATATTAAATAACATCGCTCAAAGATTCAATTTGGTTGTAAGAAAAATACTAACCATGCTCCCAGAATTGGAGCGACAATTACATCTCAGAGTCAGAATCATTCAGCATCTTTTTTGTATTTTTCTTTCACATAAATTTTGGAACCATAATAAATTCACAAAAAAATCAGAGTAAAAATGGAGATTCATAATAATATATCTAGTTTATTTGAACTAAAAAATAGTGTGAAA
>Ga0310696_10001002_pt1 | contig 41523 bp, 49 predicted proteins | sample AusTroGonzalo_MG_4_FD_203885 | JGI IMG/M metagenome (GOLD analysis project Ga0310696, IMG submission 203885) | Bovine rumen microbial communities from tropical cattle in Woodstock, Queensland, Australia - Gonzalo_02 (v2) (version 2) | ecosystem: Host-associated > Mammals > Digestive system >... | reverse complement strand
CAAATCCGGCCACCTCGATGTTAGAGGAAGCCCGCACAGCGCGGGCTTTTTGCTTGGAATCGTTGATATATCTACGTTTTAGCAGTTTAGAATATTGCACTGTAGTTCAGGATTTTGGACTGGAATACAGCGATTTGTACACACGAGTTCACACGAAAGTTCACACGATTTCACAAAAAATATTGATTCAGCTGATCGTCGATGCTGGAGGTTTTATCCTGCATGAGATGCTGATAAACTTGTTTGAGCATGTTCGGAGTGCTGTGGCCCATGCGCTGCATGGCGTATTTATCCGGGATGCCCAGGGAAAGCAGGATGGATGCGTAATAGTGGCGCAAGGCATGGAAGCGGTAGTGCAGGCAGAGTGAATCACACAGGCGCTCAAAACGTCGCGTCAAAGCATCAGGCGTCAGCGGGACGATGCGGTCCGTATCCTTTGCGTCTTTCGGCTTGACCAGGACGCGCTGCGCGACAGGCGGAATGGGCAGGACGCGATTGCCTGCTGAGGACTTAGGCTGCTTCAGGGACCAGATATTATGCTCATCCTTCGCATAGGCGCGGCTGATGCGGAGGGTTAAGTTTTTCACGTCGGACCAGGTAAGTGCACAGATCTCCGCACGGCGCAGCCCCATGGAGGACGCCAGGATGATGGCAATTTTCAGCGGACCGTCGGAATGATCGATCATACGCTGCACGTCTGCAGGATCAGGAATGGTGATATCCGCGGGCCGGCGCTGAGGCAGGCGGACATGCAGGCGGATATCAGGCGCTGATTCTGACAGCACTGCGGTGATAAAGCCATAGATATTGGCGATGGTTTTAGGTGAACGCTGCAATGCCAGGTCAGAGATCAGCGCCTGCACGCGGGCATTGTTCAGCTTTTGCACAGGGAGATCTGAAATTGGATCCAGCTCACTGCGGATCATGCGCAGGTATTCGCTGATCGTGTTCGGACTGAGCACGCCGCGTCGATTGTCCACATAGGTTTTCGCGGCAGCGGAAAACTTGATAGGCTCAGCAGCAGTCTGCTCAGCTTCATATACAAGCAGCGCAGCCTGACGCTCCGCTTCCTTTTTGCTGTCAGCAGTGACGGAGCGCATGATCTTTTTGCCGTTGTCATTCTTTCCGAGATAGACCTGGCAGCGCCAGGACCCGGACGGTAGTTTGTGAGCTGTTGGCATGAGTGGTCCTTTCTGGTTGAAGGGTAAAAGTATAATTATGAATTGATTGCTGCAAGAACTTTTTTTATATATTCATCAATTGTGGATTCCTCAAACTCAAAAAAATGATATACTGCTTCATTTACTGGCATATCATTTATGCTGTTCGACCATTCCATATTCAATTCGTCAAGGAAACTGCGAAGAGCATATACCAGCTGACCATACTTGACGTCATATATCCTGTTCATCGGATTTTCTGCAAAGCGGGAAATAGAATCAAGCAAGATCATGCTATCATAATACTGAGCGGATTCAGGATCAGCAAAATAATGTTTGAACTCAAAATATGCAGTGGCAAGAGTTTTCTTATAATCGTCTGATTCCTGAGAATTCAATAAATAAACTTCAAGTACAGTATCCTCAACATTAAAGCGAATGTTAGCGTAATGAATCATAAGCGCTTTACTATGGATCAGAAGCAGCGACATCTGATGCTTATACAGAAAAGCACGATTAAAACGGAATGCGGCATCATCAATGTAGCTGCATAGCGACGCATATGCAAGCAAGGTCCTTTTCTTCTTTGTCATGAACATGATAGCTTCCCTCCGAGAACACGATTTGAGAAGGAATATAGACAGGATGAGAACAAATTGTTTCATATGTAACCGACTACGAAACTTCACTTTGATAAAGTTAAGGTGAATTTTTAATGGAGGGGAAGCGCATGACGCGGGAAGAATTGCGTAAAAGGGTGGAGGCGCTGACGTATGAGCAGCAGGTCAACCTTTATGTGCTGCTCTCAGCCCTTCGGCGAAATCCAGAACGCGCTGCAGATCTGCTGGAGGGAGAGTGGCGAGGGCAAGTAAACTTTCCTGCATTGAGCTGGGAACGTTTGACAAAAGCTCAGTAATTTGGTCGGCTAATTGCTGCTTGTGATTTGCAAAAGCATCCATCACAAATTGCACTTGTTCTTCTGTTGCACGCTCGCGGGGAACGTCATAGCCCATCAGCCATGCTTCATTGACGTTTAGGGCATGGCTAAGGATTGATATCTTCCATTGTCCGGGAGAAACCTTGCCATTTACAAATTGGCTTAAATCACTCTTTGTTAATTTAACTTCAATTGTAGCACAGTAAGGCTCACATAATTTGATAATATCGACCTGGCGAAGATGACGCTCATCCATGATTTGCTTTAGCCGATCAGCGGTAGTAACACGCATACTATCACCTCCGTAAAGAAATATAACACACTTTGAATAAAAGTTCAATAATAAATGTTCAAGAAAATTGAAAAAAAGTATTGACAAAAACTTTTTGTGGTGGTATTATGCAGAAAAGTTCAAATTGGACTTTGGAAGGAGGCATAAAAAATGAGCTACAATTACTCAAAGCTCAACGGAAAAATCAGGGAAGTATGTGGGAATCAATTTACATTTGCACAGAGAATGGGCCTGTCGGAACATACAATGTCAATGAAACTGAATTCTAAAAGAAGCTGGAAACAGCCGGAGATTGAGCGCGCATGTGACGTGCTTGGTATCCAGCGTTGTGATATTCCAGCTTATTTTTTTAACAACAAAGTTCAAATTGAACTATGACTATAGACGAAAAAATCCAGGCCATTGAAACATCTATCAATCTGCTGCAGGGAATGCTCAAAGAGCTGAAGATTGAGCGGATACATGCACAATGGATGAAGGAAGAAAAAGAGCTGCGGAAAGAATTTCCGAGTTTTGATCTGTACGAAGAAATGCATGATGATCATTTTGCAAAGTATCTGACATTAGATTATACGGTAAGGGATGCATATTTGAAAAGGCTTGAAGAAAAAGAAGAACTAATCGGCAGTGTGGAGAGAGGATAACAGTATGTTCGTCAAACTAACTACCAGATACGATACTAATATCTGGATGAACCTGAACCAGATCGTGGCGATTGAGCCGATGAATGGCGGATCCATGATATATGGCACCGGAGCGGTTGAGGAATTGGTGGTAAAGGAATCGCCTGAGCAGATCATATTCCTGAATGAAATGCTGGAACTGCCACCGGATAAGAGGGCTAAAGTAAACGATTTTATTTGCAGCATTAAAAAAGAGAAGAAAAAGGAGGGACCTGAATGCAGTGGGTGATGAGAGCGCTTGCAGTGGTTGCACTGATGCTGGCTGGGGTGGATGTGCTTGGCACGCTGATGAACATGCTGCACATCCATGATGTGGAGAAACGGGTGAATATCCTGGATGAAGTCTCAAGGGTACACAGTGAGGAGATCGACGAACTGCAGCGGAGCGTATACGGAGCAAAACCATTCCGTGACAGCGAAGATGAAAAGGTACTGAAAGAGCTGGAGGAGATGGGCAACAATGTCAGTGTGTAAAGCATGCGGCCGCGGAATCTGGTTTATCACAATGAAGAGTGGTGTGGCCATGCCGGTGGACGATAACCCGGTGCCGTTTATCCCTGGAGCAGGGAAGCGGAAGTACATCACTGAGGACGGCTGTGTAATCGAAGGGAAGGACTGGCACAAAGGCGACGAAGGACCGATGGACATGGGGTACATCAGCCATTTTGCGACGTGCCCGAAGGCGGAACAATTCAGGAAGCGAGGGAAGCGGGATGGTAAAAATGACGGCGGATAAAGCGGAGCGGCCGGTGTGGGAACGCGAGGACACGCAGATCCGGATGGATATCGGTGCGTGGATGGCGGCGACCGGGAAGCAGCTGGGCGAGCTGGCGCTGCTGGCAGGCTTGTCCAGGGGAACGATGTACAGCCGGTACAAACATCCTGGGGACCTGAGCCTGGATGAGACAAGGAGACTGTACCGGGTGATCGGCAGGGCGATTGGAGCGTAAAGGGACACTTTTATGGATAAGTGGGAAGAATTACGTGAAACCATTCAAGAACTGAATGAGAATAATGCTGACAAGCCTGATGTGGAAATCGTGACAAGGTTCCTGCTGAATCTCATGGATGTGCTTGACGGCAAGCGTAACGAATAGGACACCTTAACTGCGGTTCCACTGGATACAAGTCGGCAGACCCGTAAAACGGAGCGTCACCGGACGAAGATGATTAAATGGTGGATAAAAAGTATGTAGCGTATCCCACCAGCCGCGTTAATAAAAGGACACAATAAGCGAAAAGGGGGTGATGCTATGCAGTACGTAAAAGATGAGTTCAATCAAGCTCACTCTGTACCTCAGTAGCATCGCCCCGGAAACGGGGCTGAGATAATGGAAAAATTGCGAGTATGCTGTGATGTTGAGCCGATTATTGTTATTGAGCATTTCCGGGATACGAAACATAAGATGTTCAGGATTAAATGCCCAAAGTGCGGCATGAAAACACAGCCAAAGAAATTCTATGCGGTTGCTGTTCGTGAATGGAATAATCCGGAAAACGTTCATACGAATTAAATGGACACTATAAGTAATTTGTCTTAATTCAAAAGTTATTTGGGATAAATCCAGTTAAAACAAATTAGTGGGATAGCACGATGAAAGAATCAACGGCCATATTCGGAAGAGTGGAGATAACGGAAGCATTTGACAGCGAGCTGGAGGCGCGGGCAGCCGGGTACTATTACGACGCGCATGTGTATCTGATCAATGACTTTGGCGGCATTGAGCCGGTGGACTACAAGGTGCTGGCGAAGAGCACCGGAGAAACGACATGGCAATTTGCAAAGATAATGTTTGACCCAGGTGGAGCGCCTGGAGGAATGGCAAAGTGTTGAGCTACAGAACAGGTCCTTCGCACGCGCATTGCGCGGCTCAGGATGACATGAAGGGAGAAGGTAATGATGATGGCATTTGAATGGCAGCTGTATGTGATCATCGGACTGGCGGTACTGGCAGGGCTGATGCTGGGCTTGCTGATTGGCGGAACACCGAAGCGTAAGAAGATCCTTCGCAAGGCTCAGGATGACAACTATAAGAACTGGGTGAATCCGACATACAACGTGCGCCAGCATGAGAAAATAGAGATCTGTGGCGCTGAGTTTGAGAGGATGTGATATCGAATGAAACAGGTACCGCTGAAGATTGAGAACATGGACAACGCGTACAAGGCGCTGAACGACGCGCTGCAGAACGCGATGACGCTGATGGCGCAGAAGGCCGCGGACGAGGCGACGATATCACTGACGATCAATATGGATCTGCCGGGATCGGATGTGTCCGGCAGGCTGGTGCCGAGCATCAAGTACAGGACCAGTGTGAAGGTGCCGGTGGACATAAAGAACATCGGGACCGTGACGAATGTGGCGCAGCTGTACTGGGACCAGGATACGCACGGCTGGATGGTGAGCATCCAGGGTGAGCAGATGATGCTGGAGGAGGCGACGGTATGATCGACCGCGAGAAGCAGGCCATAGAGCTGGCGGAAAAGTATATCCGGGAGCAGATCGAATTCGCCAACGAAAAGAAGGACTACCAGATGTTTGTGATCTGGAAGTGCGTGATCCTGGGCAATTACAAATTCTTAGTAAAGAGCACATATCCTGACGTGCTGTACTTTGAAATGACATACAACGTAGAAAGCAACGAATGGTACATGGACGTATACTGGAAGATCTCCAACCGTGTGATCAAGGAGTAGATCCTTCGCTAACGCTCAGGATACGCCGGCCAGGGCCGGCTGACAACGGAGGGATCCTTCGCTAACGCTCAGGATACGCCGGCCAGGGCCGGATGACAACGGAGGGGTATATGGACGAATGGCTGACAGAGGAGATCTATTGGTACGATACCGTTGAGGAAGCATCAGCCGACGCAGATATCATGCGGGCGACGCGGGCATGCGACCTGTATATCAATATTGATGCGATCCACTACGAACGGGTCAAGCTGACCGTGAAGTGTGGGAAGACGAGGGGATAATATGCATTATTGTATATTGGTGATTACAAAGGAATTTCCGACGAATAAAGTGCTGGAAAAGAAGATGACACCGTATAGTGAAGAAACTTTCTATGAGCAGTTTGGAGAAAATGATGAGATACCAACAACAGCGCGCCCACAATTCTTGTGGGATTATTGGAAAGTTGGAGGGAGATACTGCGCAAAAATCAAGCTAAAAATTGATAAAGCTAATGAGGAATATAACTGGGATTTTATTGTAAGGGAAGCAAGGGCAGGAAGACTATTCAGATCAATGCTGCTGGAAGACTGCCTGAAGAAAAAAGTAATATTTTTTGAAGAGGATTACTACCCATACATAGGATACTACGATGATTATCTGCGAGTAGATGGAGCAAAGATAAAAGATATCATTGATTTTGAGGATCTTGCCATAAATCACAACTGGGGATTTATCGGGAAAGATGACGAGGTATATTCACGCGATTATTATAACGGGGAAAAATGGATTGACGATGATCAATATGAGGAGAAAGTAAGGAAAGCGATCGAAGACGTCAGCGATTGCTACGCGTGTATCATAGATATACATGATTAGGTGGTGAAGGTATGTCATATGAAAGTCCAATATTCTTAAGAAGAACACCTATAGAACTAAAAGCAGAGGATTTAGATTTTGATAAAATTGGCCCATTTGTTGAATATGGGATGCAAATGGGGAAGGAGATTGATAAATTAACTTTTCAAGCAATAGAAAGAGTGGGCATAACTGTAGACAAAGATGAACTGATTAAAGCACTGCAGTATGACAGAGATCAGTATGATAAAGGATTCCGTGATGGCGTAAAAAGCGAACGCGAAAGAATCAACAACCTGATAAACCCGGAGGAAGAGGATGACTGACAGGGAGAAGGTTATCAAGGGGCTGGAATGCTGCGGATTTACAGAAAACATGATACGTTGCGACAACTGTCCATATGACAGGTCGGAAGGGGGATGTTTTACTAAATTAAGGCATGAAGCGCTTGAACTGCTGAAAGAGCAAGAACCAATTGAGCCTTGTTCGTTAATGGGCGAAGATGGGATATGGCAATGTGGGCGTTGTGGCGCATTTATTGGAGAAGAGGAATGTTATTGCCATGAATGCGGCAGGAAGGTGAAATGGAATGATCAAGGTAATGGCTGATCTCCAGTGGATGGAGCGCAAATCGGGCAAGTGTGCTGTATGCAAAGAGAAATTCAATAAGCCGTCTGGCGATGACTGGGGATATTCTTACAGAGGGAAAGAATGCTGCAGCTATCACTGCATGCGCGCACTGGAGCGGAAAGACAAGAACAGCTGGCTGCATATCAAGGAAGCAGAAGAGGAGTCAAAGAAGAACCAGACACAGATCCCGAAGAGCATACCGGTATCGCGGAAGGACAACTGGACCAGGATGTCAGACCAGGAAAAGAGCAAAATCCTGGAGCTGTACATATCAGGCAAGACGATCAAGGACGTGGCGGAAGAGCTGGGCCGCAGCCGGCACGCAGTATCAAATGTGTTAAGGGACTTTAACGCGAGGGATTATACCAGGCGGAGAGGGGCGGTAACGGATCAGCAGCACAACCAGATCCAGCAATGGCATAAGGAAGGGAAGCCCATCGGCTGGATAGCGAGAAGAACAGGTTACAGCGAGACGACGGTCAGGAATCACATTTTCAAGATCAAATAGGAAGCGCAGCGCTTCCTATAAAAGCAGCGGTATCTATTATATATGAAAGGAGTTACCTTATTCTGAGGTGCTCATGGAATATGAATAGGAGTCGCGCGCGCACCGCGGACGCAAGCGCCTCGCGCACCGCGCACGATATTGTGCCAGCCGCTGCTTTTATAGCAGGCGAAAAGATCCTTCACTACGTTCAGGATGCGTCATCCTGACGGATGACTGACAGGGAAGAGGATGCCTGCTGAACGGGCTTGTATTGGATATTAACTTAGTGACCATCGAGGGGAAGGGCTGAGCCATCCGCGGCGTGGGAAGGGGATCTCCCCTTCCCAAGTGAGCGGACACGACGGACAAGGCAGGAGGAATGCATGGTCAACAGAATGCTTGAAGCTCTTTTGGAAGAGAAACCGGAAGAGGTACCTGAAAGGCCGAGCATCAATCCAGTGCTTTATTACAAGACGAGAACGATCAAAGCAGGAAATCTCACAGAGGTGGAATGCTTCCCGGTATACCAGTATCAATACAGACGGCAGCTGGAAAAGACAAAAGCAACACCGGAAGCTATGAAGGCTGTAAACGACAGGATCGCCAGGAAGAAATTTGAACGGCTGGCAGAGTGCAATTTCAGGACAGGGATAGACTATGCGCTGACGCTGACCTATGACGGCAATGCTCCGGAAGATGAAGAAACGTGCAACCGTGACATAAGGAACTACATGAACCGGATAAACCGTGCGAGGAAAAAACTGGGGCTGCCGCGTGCGCGCGCCATCGGCGTGATCCAGACTGGGAAGAAAGGCAGGCTGCATACACACCTGCTGATCGAAGGCGGGCTGGACCGCGACACGATGGAGCAGCTGTGGGGTAAAGGATACGCCAACTGCGACAGGATCCAGGCAGGGAAGGGAGGACTGGTGGCCATTACAAAATACATGACCAGGGGATTCTCCACGAAAAGGGAAACCGGAAGGCACAGGTATTACTATACACGCAACCTGAGAAAACCAAGGATAACGGAGAGCAAAACGAGAATAAGCCGACGCCAGGCTGAGCTGATCCGCGAAGATGCAGACCTGCAGGGAGAGATCGTATTCCGAAAGAAATATCCTGGACTCCAGCTGGAAGCGCTTGAAATGCGGCAGACAGACTGGATGCCTGGCTGTTATATCTATACAAGGCTGCGATCATGAACCTGACAGAGAGCGCGCGGGCCGTATGCCCGTACTACAAACGAATAGACGGCAGGGAGATCCAATGCGAGGGCTGCGTCAAGCGCGCGCGGCTGGTGTTTGTTTTCCATTCTGAGGCGGAAGCAAAGAACCACAAGCGCAAACACTGCGACAGTTACAGCTGGGGAAGGTGCGACTATGCGCAGCTGCTGAGCGCAAAATGGACGGGAGATTTCAGGAGGTTGGATTGATGGCAAAGTATGACTGGAGAAAAATAGAGCAGGAATATGTGACCGGTGATATGCCGCTCAGGGAACTGGCGGAAAGGTATCAAATTTCAGAAACCACAATTTACAAACATGCTAAGGATGGAGAATACGACGAAAAGCGGCGAAAGTATCGTGAAAAAGTTGCGAAGAAGGCGCTATCACGCGCGAGCACGCGGGACGCGCGCGCGATCAGCAGGATCATGACGGCAGCCGAGCGGACGATCAGGAAGTTGAATGCAGCCATCACGGACGAGACTGTGTACGGATATATCGTACAGGACCAGGCACAGAAAGACGAGGAGACGGGAGAGATCAGGCCGGCGCAGCCGAGTGTGGTGATCCTTGACAAGGCGGATACCAAGGCGCTTGTGAACCTGAGCACGGCGATCAGGAACCTGGCCATGGCAACAAAAGTCATGTATCCAGACGGCGACGGGACCGGCGCGCAGGATGAAAAAAGCATTGTTATCATGCCAGACAGGGACGAGGAAGAGGACGAGGAGTAAGCAGAGAAAAAAAGTTAGAGTGCAGGGGAGAAATCTCCGGCACTTTTTTTGTATTGTAAAGCTGCGAGCGGGACAGACCGCGGAAGACAAGCCGGAGAGACGGCGGAAAGGGAAACCTATGTTTGACATCATCAAAAAACTTTTCAGCCTGACGACCTTCGGGGATGGCGGCGGCGCTGGAGGAGGCGCTGCTGGTGGGGAAGGATCCACCGGAGAAGGGACAAATGCAGCGGTACCTGGCGACAAGCCAGGGCAAAGCGGCCGGAAGGCAGCTGCACCGGCAGAGGATCTGAGTGCTGTCAAGTACGGTAAGCAGGAAGCGGAAGAGGCGCAGCAGCCGGAAGCTGAGCCTGAAGAAGCAGAGAAACCTGCTGAACCGGCAAAAAGGCAGACGTTTGACGAGCTGCTGAAAGCTGATCCTGAGTATCAGCGCGAGATGCAGAAACGCATTGACCAGGCGATCAACCGCAGGTTTGCGAAAAGCAAAGCGACTGAGGAACAGATGAGTCAGCTGGCACCGGCTCTCAATTTGCTGGCGACAAAATACGGCTTGCAGGCAGGCGATACACAGGCGCTGATCGAGGCGATCAACAACGACGGCGACCTGATCGACCAGCAGGCCATGGACGCTGGCATGGAACCGGAAGCCTACCGCGAATTCCAGCGGATGAAGGCTGAGCTGAACACGCTGAAGGCGGAGCGCGCAGACCGCGAGCGCCAGGAAGCCATGCAACAGAAGTATACGGAATGGCGCAGGCAGGAAGCTGACGTGCAGCGGATGTTCCCGGACATGCGACTGGATACCGAGATCCAGAACCAGCAATTCAGCGAAATGCTGGCATCAGGCATTGATGTAATGACGGCCTACAAAGTGGTCCATATGGATGAAATATCCCAGGGCTTGGTGCGCAATGCTGCAGCTGATGCGCAAAAGGAAACGCTGGCGAAGATCCAGCAGCGGACCAACCGGCCGAGGGAAGGCGCTGCAGGCAAGCCGCAGTCTGCAACTGTAAGAGCAGACGTGAGCAAGCTGACAATGCGCGACTTTGACGAGATCATGCGCAGAGCTGCGCGAGGAGACGTAATACGTTTTTAACGTGAAAGGAGTTGATTGAAATGGCGGATATCAAAGATTATCTGCGTGATATTGCGGCCCGCGACGGGGCCAACCTGCTGCCCGCTGTAAGCGGCAGCGACAACGGCAAAGTGCTGAAAGTGGTAGGCGGCGTATGGGCCAAGGCGTCTGTGACGCCTGAACTGCCTGCCGTGACCAGCAGCGACGAGGGCAAGGTACTGACCGTGAACGGCAGCGGCCAGTGGGTAGCTGCGGACCTGCCTACCTGATGAAAGGAGTGACAACCATGAAAATGATTATGAATGACCTGAAAACCCTGAAGGGCCTGGCAGCGCTGATGAGCCTGCAGACCTTTGCGAATCCCTATACCAACGTCACGACAGACAGCGCGCTGTCTGACGAAATGAAGGTTTTTTATAAAACCCAGCTCTTGCAATTCATGGAGCCGGAACTGCTGTTTGAAAAATTTGGGAAAAAGGTGCCCATCCCCCAGCATACCGGTAATACCATTGAATTCCGCTACATGAGTCCGTTGCCGGTGGCGACCAGCGACCTGACTGAAGGTGTGACGCCCGACGGCAACAAAATCACCATGAATGCGATCAACGAATCCCTGCACCAGATCGGTTACTGGGTGTGCCTGTCTGATAAGCTCCAGTGGGAAGCTGTTGACCCGATCATCGCGGAAGTGACCAAGGCCGAAGGCCGCCAGGCTGGCAAGTCTATCGACACCCTGATCCGTGACGTCGTGAGCGCCGGATCCAACGTCATCTATGCGCCAAACTATGCGGCCGGTACCTACACCGAAAATACCGCACGCGGCACCATGGACGGCACTGCCCTGATGACTGTGGACCTGCTGATCGACGCAGCTGCTGCGCTGGAGGCTCAGGACGCCCCGACCATCGACGGCGAATATGTGGCCATCATGCATCCCTATGTAGCGGCCGACCTCCAAAAAACTCAGGCCTGGCAGGACGCGCAGCGCTATGTACATCCTGAGAAGATTTATAAAGGCGAAATCGGATCCATCGGCAACATTCGTGTCATCAAGAACACCCGTGCGAAGATCGTCGCCAATGCCGGCGCTGTGATCAGCGGCACCGACAAATACAGCATCTACACCACCATGGTGCTTGGTGCTGACGCGTACGCTGTATCAGAGCTCGAAGGCGCCGGCCTTGAGCACATTGTCAAGCCCTTGGGCAGCGGCGGAACGGCAGACCCACTCAATCAAAGGTCCTCCGTGGGCTGGAAGGCCATGCGCCTGGCCAAGCGCCTGATCGAACAGTATATGGTCCGCATCGAAACCACCAGCGCGACCAACACCATGGCCGCGGCCAACTAATAAACCATTGTCCCGGCCCCGCGAGTGCGGGGCTGGGCATTTGTAATACGAAAGGAGAATCACCACATGGCAACCAGGAAAACTGCAGAACCGACAACCAATATCGTAAAACAGCCTGAAGCACTGGAACTACCGGACGCAAAGTATACGCCGACGATCCCGTACCAGCCCAAGAAAAAAGTAACCATTGAGCTTTTTAAAGATGATTACAGATACCGTGAACCCCTGTATGTTGGAATCAATGGCAGAAACTGGTTGATCCAGCGCGGCGTGCCGGTTGAGGTTGATGACTATGTGGCGGATTTCATCGAGGAGATGCGGGCTGAAGAAGCACGGATCATGCGCCGAGTGGAAGCCGAGGAAAAAGAATACCAGCAGAACACGGCGCAGTTAGGACAGTGATACTATGACCAGGGAAGATATACTGGCCGAGGTACGTGAGATCCGGCCGCTGGAATACCAGGACGAGTGGGCACTCAACCAGATCGATGAGCTGAAGCAGCGCGTGATCCGCGAGCTGATGGACGGGTATATCATCCCGGACGAAGGCGGAGAGCTGCTGACGCCAAGCCCGTATCACAAGGTGTACACATACTGGCTGCTCGCTCAGCTGGATCTGGCGCAGAGTGAGTACGACCGGTACAACAACGACCTGCAGCTATTCAACGCGACATGGGACGAGCTGGGCAGGCACATCAGCAGGACGTTCCGGCGCGATCACTATAGAGGTTTCAAGATTTAGGAGGCAGCTATGGTATTGCCGTTTCTCAATCCGCCTAACAGCAAAGCACGAAAATCGCAGATGCAGGATAAGTTTTTGGGCCTGTGGCAGCGCGAGAACGCTGATCCGGGCCAATTCGTGTTTATGTACGGGCTGGCCAGCGATGAGTATCCGTACCTTGCACCGCGCAAGCTGAACCGGTACATCAGGCCGATAAGCCAACCGCAGGCGCTGCTGGGCGGAGAGGCGCTGAGCTGGGTGGAGGACCATGAGCTGTACTATGACGGCGAGCATATCTGCCATGTGACGACGGACCAGCCGCAGCTGGTGCGCATGGGAGCGTACCTGATCGTCTGGCCGGACGGGACCATCTACAACACGCATACAAAAGAGCTGAGCAGCATGAACGCGGCGTACAGCAGCAACGGGACAACGCTGTCTGTGCGTCCGTGTATGCTGTCCGGTCAGGAATACCAATACACTGCCAGCGACACAGCACCGGCGGACCCTGCTGCTATGAGTTACTGGTTTGATACACAGACAAACGCCATGTACCAATACCTGGACGGCGAATGGCAGGGTATCGACACGGTGTACAGCAGGATCGAAGGACCTGCGCTGGGCGCTGACTTCAAGGATTATGACGTCGTGAAGCTGACCGGATTTGACTATGACGAGTACAACCTGGATGCGGCAACCGTATACGCACGCGGAGAGGACTACATCGTCATAGCAACCGGCACGGTCCGCGACTATGACCAGGAGGGCGAGATCTCGATCACGCGGCAGGCACCGGAGATGGACTTCATCTGCGAGAACGGGAACCGTCTATGGGGATGCAGCAGCGAGAAGCATGAGATCTACGGCAGCAAGCTGGGAGATCCGACAAACTGGAACAGCTACCTGGGAATCAGCACGGACAGCTATGCGGCGACCGTGGGCAGCGAGGGGAACTACACCGGCTGCATTGCGTACATGGGGTACGTGCATTTCTGGAAAGAGGACCGGTGCCACAGATTATACGGCACACGGCCTGAGAACTACCAGCTGATTGAGCTGCCGATCCGCGGTGTGAAGGAAGGCTGCCACAAATCCTTATGCGTCGTGAACGGCATTCTGTATTACGTAAACCGGCACGGCGTCATGGCGTTTGACGGCTCAAGCCCGGTGAGCGTTGGCGATGCGCTGGGTGATGTGACGCTGGACGATGCTATCGCCGGCGCGCACGGAGACAAGATGCTGCTGTACGCAAAGGTGACAGGCGACAAGCACATGGACAACGGGGACCAAATCGACTGGGAGTATGCCATGGACACCAGCCGCGGGCTGTGGCATTCCGTCGGGAACGTGATCACTGTAGGGTATGCGAACACCGCGGAAGGCACATTCAGACTTGACTGGGGAGGACTCTGGCTGATCGGCGGAGCCGGATGGGAAACGAAATACGATATACCCGGCACGTCATACGACGAGGAAGAGATCAGATGGGCAGCAGAAACCGGCGACCATGGTGAGGACAGCCCCAACCAGAAATTCCTGAAGCGGCTGACGCTGCGCGTGAAGATGGAGCGCGGCGCCAAGCTGATGGTAGACATAGAGTACGACAGCGACGGCAACTGGCAGCGCGCGCTGACCTATGAGAGCCAGAGCAAAAAATCGGTCACACTGATGATGCGCGCGAAGCGCTGCGACCACTTCCGGCTCCGGTATTACGGGACCGGCAAGGTGATGATCCTGAGCATGTGCAAGACGTATGAAGAAGGATCAGAAAGAGTAGGTAAGGCATAATGCTGGAGATGCCGGGCCGCAAAGACAGCGGCAACCTGAAAAATGATTTTGACAACCTGGTCCGGTGGGCACAGCGGCTGGTGCCGCAGCTGGAGCAGCAGATGGCCAACCTGGGTGTGGATAACTTCACCACAGCCTACAACGAAAGGCTGGAGGGACTGACCACGCTGACCGGCGCAGTGGGCAGCAAAACCACAGCGGAAGCAGTGGCGGAGCACCTGCTGGACTACAAAAACCCGCACAAGGTGACGCTGGCCCAGCTGGGGTACCAGGTGCCGCAGGCACAGGTAGAAGAGAAGAGCGGCAGCCTGCTCATTACGCTGGGCGGGCTGATGATCCAGATCAAGCCGGTGGAGATAGAAGCCGGCACAGCAACGGCGGAAGGAAACGTGTTCAAGCGGACGGAAAGCGCTGGCGACTGGGAGCAGGAATTCAGCGCGCTGTACTGCGCCATGGCTGTCATCAATACGGGTGACATGTGGCTGGGCAGCAGCACAGACCAGGATGAAACGAGCGCAGGAACACTGACGATATATACAGCGGCAGCTGCAGCGGGAGCTGGCACCGCAACTATGATAGGAATCGGGAGGGTGTAACATGGCGGACAAAAAAGACAAAGTGCAGCTGACGCCTGAAGAAGTGCAGCAGACTGTACTGAACAATGGCAGCACGACGGGAACAACAGCGAACCCGAACGGGTTTCAGCAGATCACGCCGGTGAATACAGAGGGCACCGTGCCGCAGAGCGCTGCATGGCGCAATGTGATGGCGACCGGCAACGCCAAGACGGACTATAACGCCATCCTGGGCGCGCAGCCAGGCGCATACAACAGCCAATACGGTACGCAGATCGGCCAGACGATGAACAACCTGCTTGGCCAGCAGCCGTTCAAGTATAACGTAAACACCGACGCGCTGTACCAGCAGATCAAAGACAACTATATTCGCCAGGGAAAACAGGCCATGATGGATACGCAGGGCGCTGCAGCAGCACTGACCGGTGGATACGGCAACTCATACGGTGCACTGGCCGGTCAGCAGGCATACCAGGAAAGTCTGGGCAACCTGAGCAACCAGATCCCTGAGCTGTACCAGCTGGCGTACAACAAGTACCTTAACAATGAAAATTCGCAGCGGCAAAATCTCGCGGCGCTGCAGGGCCTGGATGAGAGTGAGTATGCGCGCTACATGAACGAGACACAGGCGTATGAGAGCAAGCTGGCGGACCTGTATGCGAAGTATAAGGCGAGCAGCGGCGGTGGCGGCGGAGGCGTCTCTTACAACAAGTTTAAGGAGTATGTAAATGACGCCGTAGAATGGTCCGAAGCAACCGGCGGAAATGTAAGCGAATTTGTAGAGCAGGCTGTAACGGTTGGCGCTATGCCGAGAAAGGTTGCGGATGCCGTACTGAAAGCGACAACAGTTTACAAGGAAGCAGCCGAGGCGAGTGAAATCGGCGGCTATGGAAAAACAGACTAAGATAAGCGAGGGCTAAAAGTATGGCATTCGAAAAAGAATCTGGATCTAAAAGCATCTGGCAAAGTCTGAGGACAGACGACGAGCGCAATGCGTTTGCTAAAGGATTCAATCCGGTATTTAAACAAACAAACGACTATCAGAGAGCGAACGCGGCAGGAGCAGAAACCCTTGCCGCGTTTCGCGCAGCTCAGCCTGCCGAAATAAAAACGCCTGAACAGCCTGAAAAACAGATAATGCAGCCCGCGTACAAAACGTGGAAGCTGCCGTTCACCGGTCAGGAAGTGCAGAGCTTTTTTGCAAGCAAAACGCCGAGCAGCATGACAGCGGAAGACATCCAAGCACAATCCTGGAAACCATCAGAGCTGACAGGCATGCAGTATTTCCGCAGTCTTGATGACAGCAAAAAGGATCAGTATTCAAACCTGTATCAGGATGCCGTTGCAAACGGCGCAAACCATCAGGACGCTATGAAGGCGGCGCAGGACGCGCTTGAAGGGAACAGCAAGCAGGCGTATGATCTTGCAAACCGCAAGGCGCTGCTTGAAAACGATACATTCAGGCAGGACGTCAACGAGGTTATGGGCATTGATGCCTTCAATACTCGGCCCACAGAAGAACAGGATAAGATCATAAATGCATGGAACGCGGACAACCAGCACGGCGTGGACGCTATTTGGAGCGCGCTTAACGGAATAGACGAAGAGAAAAAGGCGGCAGAGACGAAGGCGCCGTTTACCTTTGCGCAGGCACAAAACGAGGTAGAACCGTACTCCTTGGAACCGGGCGAAAGGATCACGCCGTATGATCTGACAATACAGAAGTACAACGAGCGGCGGCAGGCGCTGGAGGATGAGCGCAGTAACCTGCAAAAAGAAATTCGCGTGCTTGGCCTGGATATCAATGAAGCGGAAGACGACAACGAACGCGAAGAACTCAGAAACCAGGTGGCCGCTAACAATCAGCGTTTGGAGCAGATAGATCAGGAACTGAGAACACTTGAAGAGAACTGGAACACAGAGCGCAACGAGCACAAGATCGACCGCGAAGAGAATGACGCGCGACTTGCAGAACTGCACGAGCAGCTTGATCCTCGACTCGACCGAATTGCCGAAACTTTAGGATCGTTAAAAGCACAGTATACCGAGGCGTGGGAGAACGGAGACCAGGCCGCCATGTCTCAGCTGGCACGTCAGATGGCAGCGCTTGAATCCCAAGAAGCGCAGCTGCAGGCTCAGCTGAATGAATTGGACATTACAAGACAGAAGTGGAATGCCGGCCTGAATGCTGTTGCGAATACGATTGGCAATACGGCTTCGGCCATAGCAGAAGGCGCAAAAAGCAAGGTATTGAACTGGGCCGACTATTTCAGGGCGCTTTACAGTAATTATGATTTCCATAATGACCGTGAAGTGCAGCTGGAATTCAAACAGGCACAAAAGGAATGGGATGCGCTCGGCCTGAGCGATGAAGAAAAGGCGAAGCGCGAAGAAGAATTCTGGGCAGATATTGACAGGCAAGCGGAATCTATCAACCAGAAGCTGAACGCCTTGGCAAGCACGATTGAAGAATCGCTGAAGAACCAAACACTGACGACAGACGAATATATCAAGAAGGCGCAGGATGCCGTGCTGCAGTTTATGGCAAGCGATTGGCAGGAAGGCGCTTTTGAAAGATACAACGACGTCGAAAAGATCACAGACTTCCTGAACCTTATCGAAACAAAGGTATTCAAAGGGACAGGGTACCAGTTTGGTCATCAGATTGATTCGCTGCTATTGAGCTTCCTTTCAGGCGGAAAAGAATACGCGGAAGTAGCCAAAGGATTAAAGGGCATACCAGCAAGGCTGAAAAACCTGCTTTCAGATCCGATATTCTACGAATCGTTTGTAAATGAGTATGTTGGAGACAGAGCAGACGCATTCAGATCCAACCGTGAACTGACCAACCTGGATAAATGGCTGATGGTTGGCGGCGCGGCTATCAAAGGCGCGATTGAAGTCGGATTTGGCAAGGAAGACGCCGGTGGTGTTGAAGCGTACTGGGCAGGGCGTGTTGAGAACACCTTCAAATCGGCGCTTGAAGAATCCGGAGAAGAATTCAAACAGGACTTCGTTGACTGGGCGGAAGAGAATCTTGGCCACGTTTTGCAGGGCAGGTATGATCAGTTGCTGCCGGTATATTCTCCTGACGTCAAAGATAATGCGCTGTTCAACCTGGAGAAAGACACGGAGCTGCTGGTAGGCACATTTATACAAACACTTGGCATGGATGTAATGCGCATGCCTTTGAATGCCATTGTAAAATCCATGGCCGGCGAACCATTAACGGATGTAGAAAAGGCAGAAGTAGAGCAGGCTGGCAGGCAGATTGCCGCTGCAGTTGAAGCACAACAACTGAGCGAAGAATTCGAGGCCGCCGAGAACCACGAAGAGACACAGCCCGTTCAAGAAGAACCTGTCGAGACTCTTCCCGACATCCCCGCCGAGAACACACAGCAGCCCACAGAACCGGCGCCTGGAAGACAGACGGCGATAGATGAAAGGAACAAGCAGGCAGAGGAAGCGCAGCAGGCACAGGCGGAAGAAAAGACAGAACAGCCGGCAGCGGAGCAGACGGAAGGCGGAGACTTTTATCAGAACCTGAGTGATGAGCAGATCGAATTCCTGAAGAATGAGCTGACGAACACGCTGGATCTGAATCCGAGCTGGTCAAACAAGTATAAAGTAACCGAGCGGAACCTGAAGCGCGTACAGGAAGAGCAGGCAAGGCGCGCAGTGGAAGCGCAGCGGCCGGCAGTGAAGGCACCTGCAGGGCTGGACGAGACGCAGGCACAGGCATTCAAGGAGAAATTCGGGAACAGCGAAGCGGTAGATGATAAGGGCAATCCGATAGAATTCTATCACGGTACAAATGCTGAATTTGATAAGTTTGATAAAGATAAGGCTGGCACAAGAAGTGCTGGCGATAAAGGATTCTATGGTAAAGGTATATACTTTGCCAGATTCAAAGAGACAGCAAAAGGATACGGAAAGAATATTAAAAAGGCATGGCTGCGGATGGAAAACCCGTTCAACATGGATCAGGAATTCTGGTCCATTAATGGGGAGAGCGCTCCGAGCGAATATGACAGCAGTGCTTTTGCGCTGAATGTGGCAGACAAATTCCCTGAGCTGGCCAATGCCGAGATGGCCAAAGCTATTACAAAAGAAGGCAAGGAAATAAAGCTGACCATAAAGGAATATGCTGACCTATTCCGCCAGGCACTGAGCGAAAACGAAGGCGACATAAGAAAAGCCGCGCGCGCTGTACACGATCAGTTTGATAAGCTGAATGTATATATTTCTGAAAACGTAATACAGAACATGGAAAACCTTTCTGAAGTGCTGCAGCAGAAGGGTTACGACAGTATTATCAAAGAAAAAGGATTCAAGGAATACGTAGTATTCGATCCGGACCAGATCATTCAGGAATCAGACTTAAAACAGGAACAGGCAACTGAGGCACAGGAAGAGAGCACAGAGCAGCAGCAGGGGAAAGCGCAGCCCGTAAACAACAAAGAGAAGGCAACGGTAGGCAGAGAGGCGGAAGTAAAGCAGGAGGCAGAGGAACAGGCTGCAAAGTATCAAACGAAAGCGGAAGAAGAACTGGGAGTAACGCTGCAAGAAGTGCAAAATGCGCTTTTCTTGAAGTATGGCGGAGTATTTACGGAGAATTACGAACTGGATCCGAGAATAAAGGACAAAAGCACAGAAGAGCTGAAGGAATTAGAGCACAGGATATTAGAACAAAGGAGAGCACTGGGTGTACCAGACAAAAAGCCGGGAGAGGTACCCGAAGGCACGCCGCCGGCGACGGTGACGGTAACACCCACTGAAGAAGCCAGGAGACGCGCAGAAGCAGCACGGCAGAACAATGAAGGCACAAATAATCCGAACAATATTCCGGAAGAGGAGCAGCAACCTGAACGTAAGTATCCGCAACCAAATGGGCGAAATATAGAGAACAACGAAGGCACAAACAATCCTAATGACATTAAGAACGAGGAAAAGCAACAAGAAAAGAAGTACGCGAAGCCGAAGGACCGTGATATCGAAAACAACGAGGGAACGAACAACCCGAATAATATTCCGACAGAAGAACAGCAACCGGAGCGCAAGTATCCTCAACCGAATGAGCGGGATATCGAAAACAACGAAGGCACGAATAATCCTAACGATATACCTGCAGAGGAGAAAAAGTCCGAGCGGAAATACCCAGCGCCAAAGGGACGCGACATAGAGAACAACGAAGGCACAAACAATCCTAATGACATCCCGGCAGAAGAGAAAAAAGAGCGGAGTTACCCGGCGCCTAACGAGCGGAACATTGAGAACAACGAAGGGACTAATAACCCGAACAACATTCCGGCCGAAGAACAAAAGCCTGAACGCAAATACCCGCAGCATAATGAGCGTAATATTGAGAATAACGAAGGGACAATTAACCCGCAAAATATTCCGAGCCAGGAAGCAAACCCGGATAGGAAGTATCCTGCGCCTAATGAGCGGGATATAGAAAACAATGAGGGTACGAACAACCCGAATAATATTCCGGACCAGCAGGCAGCACAGAGTGAAAAGAAATACAAAAAGCCAAATGATAGGGATATAGAGAATAACGAGGGCACAAATAACCCGCAAAATATTCCTGATCAAACGCAAAATAAGCCGGTGCAGCCGGAGGACGTAAACGGACCGGAGAACCAGGAAGACGAAACTGAGAACGAGCCGACCGACGAGGGCGAGCAGCCGCATGCCGTTGATACAACGGACGAACCGGAAGGACCGGAAGAACCGGCGAGCGAGACAGACGAAACGGCAGAAAATAATACACAGGCAGACATTGATAGAGAGACTGAGGCCGCTGCAAAAGAGCATGGCTTTAAGTGGGGCGAGACAAACGGCGACGGCAGCCAGGACGCAGGTGTGCATCTGGTAGGGATCGGAAGCAGGCTGACGCAGGACCAGATTGCAGACCTGAAAGTAGCAGACGCGCTGCTGAAAGAACTGGGCTGGAGTGCTGAAATACGCGGAGATCTTCCTGAATATGCTAATGGATTGTTCAGGGGGGAGAGAACTATATATCTGGGAGCAGGGGTAGGAAATCCGCTGCCAGTCATTCAGGGGCATGAACTGTATCACGGCATTCAGAGATGGGCACCGAACAGCGCAAAAGAGATCGACAAAATATTTGAAAATGCTGCGGAGCGGAGCGGTTTCGATGTAGAGCAGCGCATAGAGCAGCTGCTGGACGTTTTCAATCGTACAGGATCATACAGCAAATTAAATGAGCAGCAAAAGCGGGCACAGGCGAAAAAGGAGATCATGGCAAACTATGCCGCTGTAGCGCTCTCTGATATCAATTTTGCAAAACAGGTATGCATGCAGGACCGCAGTCTGATGCAGCGCATCATCGACTGGGCAAAGCAGATGCAAACGCGGATCCAGGAGATGCTGAAGCGATTCAGCGCGACATCTCCGGAAGCGAAACTGCTGATGGAAAACGAGCGCGACATGCGAAAGATCCAGGAGATTGCAGCGCAGGCGCTCAGAGAATTGAAAGAACTTGATCCGATCAAGAAGGCCGCGACAAGCGAGCACGGCAACGGTGAATGGACAAAGAGATATGAACGGCAAGTAAACGATGCCACAAGTAAGCAGGAGATCACCGATGCAAGCCGCGAGCTGGCAAAGGCATTGCTGATGCAGACCCGGAACAAAGTTACTGACAATAACATAGCAAAACTGATGTGGGCAGCGGATGACGTGCGTGCAGGCATGCTGCCGTATCAGGCATTGAAGGAGCATGATCTGAATACCGATGGCATTAACGAAGAACTGCGCCGCGGGCTGCGTATGCTGGGAGGATACCTGCAGAATATCCAGGAGCGGGCAGACGGGACGGAATACAATGCGCTGATGCTGAACCAGAGGCAGGAGCAAAAAGAAGAATTTTCAGTTGATGAAACAAGAAAAAATAGTTATAATACAGAGGATAAAGGAAGAAACGAGGTACAGGAAAATGACAGAAGAAGAACTGAAAGAATTCGAGAAAGAGCTAAGCGAAATAGAGTTTCCGGAAGGGGCGCGCTACGGGGACCAGCCGCGTTACGTCTTAACAGGGGAGATTATTCCGGAGTCATTGCTAAAGGCGGCAAAGGATATGAACTATTCAGGGAAGCACTTGAAGAAACAGAAATAAAGAGCCGCAAAGGTGATCCAATTATTTGGTATCACGGATCTGAATACCTGTTTGATAAGTTTGAAGAAAACATTCATAAGAATACAGATGGAGCTGTAGGACATTATTTTACATCTTCACCTAAAACAGCATACGGGTATGCTGGAGATAGAACTGACAAAAAGAATATTTATCCGGTAGGGATATACTCAAAACATAATATAGAATTCAATGCGAATGAATTCACACAGAACTATAAAATTCAGAATAAAGCACTTGAAATTATAAAAAAAGCTAATAAATATGCTGTACGTGGTGTCGATGAAAAATTCCTGAAAGCATTAGATCAGACATTAAGAAGAGGTATAAAAGATAACGGAATAAGTAAAGAAGTTGCGGGCAAAATCATTGATGCCTTTATTAACCATGGCGTCATACAAAGTGTGACGCTGAAGAATTGCTTATGGGATGTACCTGGTCAGACCGAAGCGAATAATCAAATCATTGTTTTTGACGACGAAGCAATTGTACCTGCGACAGCTGAAATATGGGAAAAGATGGCGGATGAAGATGGCCGCCTTGATTCGCGTGTGCAAAATGATTTTGAAGAATTTTCTATCAAAGAACCAGTAGAGCAAACACGGGACCTGGTGGCAGTGCATAACCTAAGTGGTGATGCTGTCAGAGCAGCGCTTGATATGGGAGGATTGCCTTCTCCGAGTGTGGCAGTTGTCAAAGCTGATCAAGGGCACTCCAATTATGGCGACGTATCATTCGTGTTTGATAAGAGCAGCATAGATCCGAAGAACAAGAAAAATAAAATCTACGGAACAGACGCATGGACACCGACAAGGCATGATGCATCGGTGGCAACAAAGGTAAACCAGGACGCGCTTATAAAAGAAAGCAAAAAGGCTGCTGAAGTGCTAAAGGATACCTATCAACATCTTCAGAACGAGGCGGATAGATATTTAAGGCAAATCGCATATGATGACAGCACATCTAAATCAATTGATGATCTTGCATTAGAAGCGCGTCACAATGTTGGAATGCTGGCATATTATCTAAAGTCTAAGAATAAGGATATTGATATTAAGCAAAGAGAAATAATTGATGATTTAGGATATAGACCGGCAATCAGAAAAGACTATGATGCATTCCTGAACAAATTGGAAGCAAATGGAATGATCAACGATCTGCTGGCTGATGCTACAAAATTGAGTAATGCTGATCTTGTAGAAAAATATGGGCCGATATGGGCTGAAACAAGTGATGGTGCGTCAAGAATATGGAATGCATATAAAGAAAAAGGCGGAAGATTGCCGTCATTATCACTGCATAACAGGATATTCGAAACAGCAGCATACTTGAATGATAACAGAGGGTCAAGCATTGGAACAAAGCGGGAGCCTGATTGGTATGCGACAAGGGATGCTATGCAGGAAGAAATCAGCAAAGCAGACTTTGACGAATGGTTTAAGGGCGTAATAGAGCCTGCGCTTGGGAGAAAAGGTATCAGGAATCAGCTTGATCAATTCACGCCATCAGGTAACAGAAGAAATTTTGACCAGCTGCACTGGGATTATACGCTTGAGAACATCGTTAAAGCCATGAATATGGCAAATCCTAAAGGCGGTTTCTCTGGCGGATATACTGCGCTGATGGCAAGGAGTGCAAAAGAGTACAAGAATATCAGCGAAGTTAGAAAAGACAAAGGCAGATTGCAGACTCTTGAAAAAGATGAATACAGAAAACTTATAGAAAATCTTGAGCATGAGCTGAATGAATTCATCAACAAAGTATCTGATCGTGTACGGATTTATAACGGAAATGTACGCGAAGCGATTGCTGATGCTGGCGCTGCATATGCAAAATACGGAAGTGGATCAGCAATCAAAAGAGCATTTGCTGATAGCAACATCAAGCTAAATGATGATGAAGTTGCGAAGGCTGAAGAGATTATCAAAAAGGCGCAAGAAGTGCCGACAGGATATTTCGAGGCTAAACCGCAGCGCGCCGTGAATTTCGATGAAGTTAAGCTGGCCGTATTGCCTGAAAGCACAGATCCGGAGCTGATCAAGAGGCTGCGCGAGGCAGGCGTGGGAGAGATCCAGACGTATCCGGATGGTGACGAGGAAGCACGTAAAAACATTATCAATAATGCTGATGCTTTACAATTTAGCATCGACGAGGGAAGCGTCCAGGCAGGCCAGGAAGAATACAACCGGCAGACGGAATTCACAGGCGGGCAGACGGAGATCCTGCAGAGACTGACCGGCGACCTGTGGCGGGCAATATCCGAGCGCAAGGCGCAGCAGAAGGCTGAGAACTATGGCATGTGGAAGCAGCACGTCGCAGAGATGGCACGCGAGCTGAAGGCAGCGACGAACAGCTCAGTATTCACGGATAAAGAGCTGGAGGACCGGCTGACAAAGATCCTGGAAGAGCATGAGGCTAAGAAGGCCGGCACCAGGGAGGAAGCACAGCACGCGATCAACGATACGCTGAACGAACTGCAGGGGCTGATCCAGGAAGCGCTCAGCGACCAGCTGATGGATGAGCACGCGCGCGAAGTTTTCGATGTAATCAAAAAAGGCATATATGTAAACCCGGATCAGGTCAAAGAATTGGGCGGGCCGAGCGAACTCAGGGACTACCGTAATTCCATGAAGGGTGTGTGCAGGGTGTACACATCCGAGAAGGCCGCGAACGCTGCCGGCGCGCTGCACCTGGACGGACACGGATGGGACGAGCTGCAGAGCATTGATCCGGACCTGTTCAACCCGGATATGCACTGGCTAGAGAGAGCCCAGGCGCTGAGAGACTTTGTAGATCTGTACAGTGACAGCTATATGCGCGTGGATCCGGTGACGAGGGACTTTATCCAGACACAGGCACTGGAGACGCTGGCAGAGTATTACAGCGGCAGCAATGAGAACGACGCGACAAAGCGCACACGCGAAGCGCTGAAGAAGGCAAACGCGAAGGTGGACAGCCTGACCAGGGAACAGCAGGCAGCGCTGGCCAAGCAGAGCGAGCTGAACGAGCAGATCAAAAACCTGAAGACGCAGGCGCGCGAAGCGGACAGCCAGGCATGGAGGGAGCGCAGCGCGGTGCAGGCGGAGCGGGATAAGCTGCAGCAGGATCTGAAGGCTGCGCGAGAGGAAGCGCTGGACCTGGGAAGGCAGTTAAGCGAAGCGGGCAAGGAAGCGGAGAAACTGAACAACGAGTTGAGCGCACGCGACAACCGGGAAGCCTACCTGCAGAACACGATCAGCCTGCTGAAGAAGCAGAATGCTGCAAACCAGAAGGCAGCTGTAAGGGACGCGCTGAACAGGAATAAAGAATCAGCAAAGCAGCGGGCAGCTGACAGGCAGAACAGGCAGAACATCAAAAAACTGGAAATGAAGATGCGCCGGATGCTGGAGAATCCGAGCAACAGCGCATACGTGCCGCTGGACAAGGTGCGCGTGCTGCTGAACATGGTGGAGGCGATACAGAAGGCGGACACCAGGAAGGCAGCACAGGCAACGGACAAATGGCTGCGCACAGTGCGCGAGCTGCGCGAGGATACCAACAGCCTGCTGAAGGATGCATACGATGAGGGATTTATCGCACAGATGCAGGAAGTGGGCGACATCCTGAAAGACAAGACGATCAACCAGCTGGACAGCGAAGAGCTGCAGTATGTATCCAACGTCATGACGCAGGCGCTGCACCAGATCGAGCAAGCAACCAAGATGATTGGCTGGGAACGCAACACTGATGCGCTGGTTGAGGCGCACAGTTTTGTGGATACGGTGAACAAGCACAAACCGCAGCCGACAGGCGGGATCGGGAAAGTGGTCAATAACCTGGCGACCGAGCACCTGACGCCGCAGCGCGAGCTGGACAAACTGGCAGGGCACCGGACGGACAACGCGATATACCGGCAGAAGGAAAGCCTGAGCGAAGGCCAGCGCGTCACGAACAAGACCAAGATGGACCAGACAAAAAACTTTGAGCAGCTGATCACCGGCAAGAACGCGAAGAATTTTGAAAAGTGGGCAGGCAAGAAAGCTGATGTGATCGACACCGGGATCAATGGCAGCAGGCATGGCACGTTCAAGATGACGCATGACTTCCTGACGACACTGTACATGCACAGCACGAACCAGCAAAACATGGACGGCATGAAGAACGGACTGACGGTGCCTGACTACCAGCTGTGGAAGCAGGGCAAGAAGCAGGAAGCCTGGGACCGTGCTGAGCGCATGTATGTGACTGATGCTGACATGAAGCGGCTGATGTCCATGGTATCGGAATACGATAAACAGTGGGCAGCGGCATGGAAAGCGAACCAGGAATATATCACGCCGATTCTGAATGACGTATCAATGCAGCTGAACGGATGGCACCGTTTCGCGGTGGAGAATTACTTCCCGATCAGGCGCGATAAGAACTACCTGGCAACAGACTTTGACAGCATCATGCTGGATGACCGGATCAGCAATATGGGATTCACCAAAATGAGAAAGAACGCAAAGAATCCCATGATGCTGGAGAGCATGCTGGATGTGGTGAACAGGTCGATCAACGGCACCAGCCTTTACGCGGGCATGCTGATCCCCGTGACCAACTTCAACAAAGTATTCAACATGAGCATGCCAGACTTTGAGGACAGCCCGAAGGCAGCGCTGCGCAGGGTATTCGGCAACAAAGAGATGGAATATATCGAGCGCATGATGAAGGACCTGCAGCAGGCGGGCATCAGGGCAGACAGCTCGATATTCGACAAGGTGCGCGCAAAGGCAGCACCGGCAGCGCTGGGCGCTAACCTGGGTGTAGTGATCAAGCAGGCGGCATCCTATCCGACGGCCGCGGCAGTGCTGGGATTCAAACCGCTGCTGAAACAGCTGACAAGCCCGCGGAAATTCAGCGAGGAAACCGTAAACAAATACACCAGCGCATACTGGGAGCGCAGCGACGCGAATATAGCAGCGATGAACGCAAACGTGCAAAGCGGAGGGATCGAGCGCACTTCAAATCTCCTGAATAAGCCAATCGGCGCTATGGACCGTGCGACAGTGCGGATGATCTGGGGCGCATGCGAATATGCTATTGAGGATGAACAGCCCAACCTGAAGCGCGGGAGCGATGAATACTACCAGGCAGTGGCAAGGAAGTATGAAGAGTGCCTGGAGATGACGCAGCCTGAATACGGGACCATGCAGCGGCCGCACATCATGCGCAGCAACAATACTCTGCAGAAAGCAATGACCATGTATAAAACGCAGAGTTTCCAGAACCTGAACATCGTATACGATGCAGTGGCGGACTACCGGACGCAGGCGCAGATGTATAAGGAAGATCCGAGCGCGGAGAACAAGGCCGAGCTGGACCGGTCAAAGACAAAGCTGGCCAGGGCCGTGAGCAGCCAGATCGTATCCGCCACAGTGCTGGCGCTGATGACGGCCGTGGGCAAGGCGCTGCTGCACAAGCCCGAACCATACCAGGACGACAAGGGAGAGCTGACGCCGGAGAGCGTAAGCTACCAGCTGAGCAAGGACGCGATCAGCAGCATGGCCGGCATGATCACCGGAGGCAGCGAGCTGTTCGACCTGATCACAGGCATTGCGGAAGGCAAGCAGCCGTATGATATCGACGCAAGCGCGATCAGCATGATCAATGACCTGTACCAGAGCATTTATAAGCTGGGAGTTGCGGCGACGACCATATCTGACAGCAGCCTGACGCCAGAGCAGAAACTTGAAAAAGGCGCAAAGGCAGTTGATAACTTCATGAAGAGTGCAGGCTCCATGATGGGGCTGCCGTACAACAACCTGCGGAACATCGGCACAAGCGCATACAAATACGTGGACGATATCATCAATGGCCGCGGGCTGGAGGGGCTGACGACCGGAGACGTGACGCTGAACACAGCGGCCAGGTACATGGGCGAAGCGCTCCAGAAGGGAGACGCTGATACCTACACCAGGCTATACAACCGGCTCCTGCAGCAGGGCAAGACGCAGAAGCAGATCAATACAGCGCTGAGGACCTGGATGAAGACCGGAGACGCGAGGATACAGCAGGCAGCTAACGCGATCGACAGCGGCGACCTGGACACGTACAACCGGCTGATCAATGAAATGAGCGCTGACGGACTGGGCATGGCAAACGTAGTGACGGCGATCGAGGCAGTGCGCAAGGCCGGCAATGCGACCGAAGAAGCAGCGGCGCCGGAATATTCCCCGATGACCTACGAGCAGATCATGAATGCGATGGAGCAAGACAGCGATAGTGTATACACGAACGCACAGCTCAACCAGCTGCTTGAGAACGGGAACATCCAGGCCGCCAAGAAAGTGCAGAGTGCACTCTTCAAAAAGAAGAACGGCGTAACATCCGTGAAGAGCGCGCTGACATCCTACTGGAAACCGAAATACCGGGAGGCATACCAGAGCAGGAACCGCACCGAGCTTAACCGGATCACAAAGCTGATGAAGGCCATGGGATACAGCGACAGCAGCCTGAAGAAGTGGAAAGAGGTAGACACCGACACCAGCAGCACAAGCAATAAAAAGAGCAGCAGCTGGGGATCCAGCACATTCGGAAAGTCTTTCGGAAGCAGCAGTAAGAAGAGCAGCAAAAAAAGCAGCGGATTTGGCGGCAGCAGCTTTGGCGGAGGATGGGGATCATGAATGTCGTCTGGGAGCCGCAGCCAAGGCAGCGGGAATTCATGAGGCGAGGAGAGTATGAAGCGTTTTTTGGAGGAGCGGCAGGCGGAGGAAAATCCGACTGCCTCGTCATCGAGGCGCTGCGCCAGACGAATATACCGAACTACAAGGCGCTGATCCTGCGCAAGACATACAAGAACCTGACAGAGCTGATAGAGAAATCCAAGTTTTATTATCCGCAGGCGTGCAAGAAAGCACGATACAACGGCACAGAGCACTACTGGACATTTCCAAGCGGAGCAAAGATATACTTTGGGAACGTCAGGAACACGACATACAAGCAGGACTATCAGGGACAGCAATACGACTTTATCGGATTCGATGAGTTGACACACTTTACATGGCAGGAGTATTCGTACTTCTTCAGCCGCAACCGTCCGAGCGGACCGGGGACCGTATGCTACATACGGTCCACCGGCAACCCTGGCGGGATCGGGCATGCATGGGTGAAACAGCGATTCGTGACCGCGGCAAAGGCGGGAGAGAAGATCAAAGAGAAAACGGAGATCGTCGGGCCAACAGGGCAGAAGATCGGATTCACGCGCAGCAGGGTATTCATACCGAGTACAGTGTTCGACAACAAGATCCTGCTGGAAAATGACCCCAACTACCTGGCCAGCCTGGACGCGCTGCCATGGGCGGAGAAGCAGGCACTGCTGTACGGAAACTGGGACAGCTTTATCGGACAGGTATTCACAGAGTGGAAGAACGACCATGATCACTACCAGGACCAGCGCTGGACGCATGTGATAGATCCATTTGACATCCCGAAGCACTGGGAAATCGTACGCAGTTTTGACTGGGGTCATGCAAAACCGTTCAGCGTGGGCTGGTGGGCAGTGAGCGAGGAAGGCAGGATGTACCGGATACGCGAACTGTACGGATGCAGGGAAGGCCAACCGAATACAGGTGTTGAATGGCCGGACCAGAAGATAGCGCGGGAGATCCTGCGGATAGAGCAGGATGATCCGAACATTCGCGGGCACAACATCGTAGGCGTAGCTGATCCGGCCATCGGACTGAAGAAGGACCAGAGCGGATACGGTGCAGCTGCAGCCATGGCTGCGGAGGGTGTGTACTTCAGCAAAGCAAAGAATGCGCGCATACCGGGGAAAATGCAATTCCACTACCGGCTGGCATTCAACAGCGAGGGCAGGCCGATGATGCAGGTATTCAGCACATGCCGGCACTTTATCGAGCAGATACCATCCTTGGTATATTCAGAGGTGGACGTGGAGGACATCGACACGACACAGGAGGACCACATCTATGACGAGAGCAGGTACGCACTGTGCACGCACATGATCACCAGGCCGGTGCCGGCACAGAATGAGGAGCAGCCGCTGGAGGATGATCCGCTGAATCTGAGACAGGATAGAGAAAGGACACGATTCTATAGAATCTAAGGAGGGGCGATATGAGCGAAATGCAAAACTTTAATCCCAACGGCGAAGGCGGCCGGCTGATCAGGGACAAAAACATGGAAGAGCAGACTGACAAGAAGACCGGGAAGCCATGGAAAGAGAGGCTGGCTGAGGCGACGCAGACGCTGCTCAAATACAAAGGCGGGCGGGCCAGCCTGGAGCAGCGCGTGATCGAGGCGGAGCGCTACTACCGGATGCACAACTGGTGGAGCAAAAACAATGTCAACAAGAAATACGGCATCAAGAGCAATTCCGGTTGGCTGTTTTCCAGCTGCATGAACAAACATTCAGACGCCATGGACAACTATCCTGAGCCGAACGTGCTGCCGCGTGAGATGGCGGACGAGGAGACGGCCAAGCTGCTGAGCGAGGTGCTGCCGTGCGTGCTGGAGATCAATGACTATGAAGAAATCTACGACTCCGGCTGGTGGGATAAGCTGATCAAAGGCACTGCCGTCGTCGCAGCGACATGGGACGCGGAGCAGAACAACGGGCTGGGTGAAATCAGCATCAGGCGCGTAGACATCCTGAACTGCTACTGGGACCCGTCATGCGCAAATATTCAGGACGGAAAAGACTTTTTCTTCGTATCACTTATGGACATTGACGAGCTGCGCGAGCAGTATGGCGACGATGTGGCGGACAATGTGGCAGCTGTGCCGACGATCACACCCGGCATGTACTCATATGAAACTGTACACGACACAGCGGGGAAAGTTGCCGTCATTGACTGGTACTACAAACGCGACGGCCTGCTGCAGTATGCGAAATACGTGGAAGACGAGCTGCTGTACGCCAGCGAGGACGACGAGCGATACCGTGATACCGGGTACTATAACCATCAAATGTATCCGTTCATCTTTGATCCGTTGTATCTGATGGAAGGATCTCCAGCTGGATTTGGGCACGTCGACCTGTGCCGGGATGCGCAGGACTACATCGATCGGATGGACTCGATCATCGTGGACAGCGCGCTGATCAACGGCCGGCCCAAGTATTTCTACAACAACCAAGGAGGTATAGCTGAAGATGATGTGCTCGATCCTGAGAAGCCGCTGGTGCGCGTGAACGGCGCCGGTGCGATTCAGGAAAGCGTAATGCCATTCGGCAAGTCCGAGCTGAATCCGCTGTACGTGCAGGTGCTGAACCAGAAGATCAACGAGCTGCGCGAGACGAGCGGCAGCACGGAAGCCGCACAGGGCGGCGCGCCAGCATCAGTGACGGCATACTCAGCTATCGCAGCGCTGCAGGAAGCATCAGGCAAGTCGAGCCGCAACATGATCCGAGGCAGCTACCGGAAATTCAAGGACTTGTGCTACATGATCATCGAGCTGATGCGGCAGTTTTACGACGAGCCGAGGATCTACCGGATCACCGGCGACGGCCAGCCGCAGTATGTGGCATTTGACAACTCCGCCATGCAGGGACAGACCGTCATGGGTATGACCGGAGAATACCAGACGAAAGAGCCGGTATACGACATCAAGGTCAAGCCGAGCAAACAGACGGCATACTCAAGGATGGCGCAGAACGAGCTGGCCAAGGAACTGTACGGCGCTGGCATCTTTGCTCCTCAGAATGCGGACAGCGCGCTGGCTGTGCTGGACATGATGGAATTCGAGGGCAAGGACAAGGTGGTGCAGAAGGTGCAGCAGAACGGCACCATGATGCAGATGATACAGCAGATGGCAATGCAGATACAGCAGCTGCAGGCGGCGCTGGGCGTGCAGCAGGATGTACCAAATGCGGAAGGCGGAATGCAGAATGCGGAAGTAAATAATGCTCCGGTTGGAGAACCGCAACAGCAGGAACCACAAATGGATAGTTTAGGGAATGAGCAGCAGAACGGGAAGCGTATACGTGCGCCGAAGGAACGCGCTGCATCAGTGGCAAGTGTATAAGGCGGAGGCGGGCAATGACAACTATTGTGATCAATGACAAAGTGGTAGGGATCTCCGGACATTCCGGATACGCGGAAGCGGGGAAAGACATCGTGTGCGCGGGGATCTCCGCGCTGGCATGGACGCTGGCCGGAGCGCTGCAAAAGATCGAGGCGCTGGAGTGGCTGGAAGAAAAAGACGGCGACATGGCAATACACTACAAACAAAACCTACAGGCGCAGATTTATGTGGACATGTTCGCCACTGGCGCGGAAATGATGGAGTATAAGTATCCCGATAATGTGCGTGTATTGGGGAGAAATCCGGAACTCAAAAATGATAAGATGAATTAGAAAGGAGGGGTAGCATGTCACTGATCACAACGACGGTATCCCTGGACGCGCAAAAGACCGGCGACCAGGTCACAATGCACCTGGTGCGCGGAGATTCTGGCACGCGCACATTTAACTTCATACCGATCAGCGGCGGGCAGATGATCAGCCTATACGGTGTGACCGCTGCGAAAGTGCAGGCGCAATCGCTGTACACAGACGATCCGCTGCTGATAGACTGCACGATCACTGGCGGGCTGATCTTTATGGTGCCGACAGCGGCGCTGGTAGCGAACGCAGGCGAATGGGCGGCGCAGCTGGTGCTTCTGGATTCCGGGAACCAGACGCTGCACAGCATGCCGTTTACCATCATCGTGCACGGCACGGTGTACACGGGAGACGCGATTGAGCATACCAACACGACCGTGACCGAAATCAGATGGGATTCGACATACCAGTATATGACCATCGTGCTGGCCGACGGTTCGACGATTACCAGCCCGGCGATGACACATACGCACCCGAAAGCAAGCGCAACAGTTGACGGATTCCTGAGCAAAGAGCACTACAGCAAGCTGGTCAGCTATGACACATGGATCGACCAGGACGTAAGCCAGGACGGTACACCGACATTTTACAACGCTACAATCGGTAGCGTAACAATCGCGCACGACGGCACAGTAACAGGGCTGAAGTTTACATGAGCACGACGTTTAACGCGACAGCGGCATACTACCATCAGTCTCCGCTGCAGGGGAGCGCGAGCACGCCATGGATCAGCGGCGGACCGCGGAAGGGCATCAGCAATGGTCAGCGCGAGATCGGGCTGGTGCTCTTCTCCAGGATGGAGATCGCGGCAGCGCTCGAAGACGGACACCTGCCGTCAGCCAGCCTGATCCTGAACCGGAACACGGCGTACGGGACCGGCGCGGTGGATATATGTATCGCGCCGGTCATGATAGACGCGGCGCCTGGAAAGATGACGTACGACCAGTGCCTGGACATGGCGCAGCGCGGATGGCATTACTGGACGAGCGTATCCGGTGAGACGTCGAGGATACAGCTGCCGGGCGCATGGCTGCATAAGCTGCTCACAGATCCTTTCGGCGGGCTGATGATCTACCAGGAAGCCGGAGAGGGCACCAGCGCGTCGGCGAAATTTACGGAGACGGCACAGCTGGAGCTAAAGACATCAGCATCGTACGAAGCGCCGGTGTGGCGAAGAAACATCGGTGCAGGCGACGAAGTGAGCAACGCGGCGCAAAGTCATCAGGCGGACCTGTGGGAGCTGCTGCACTACGTAAACGTGCGCGAAGCAGCGGACAATCTCACGCTGACAGACTTTACGGGGCTGGAGATCGGACTGTACAAGGACTGGCCCGGAGCAATCAACAGACTGCGCGTAGGTATTGCCGCTATTTATTCGGCGGAAAGCAAGGACCCAATCACATGGATTGTCATGACAAGTGATGACCTGCCGAACGCGGCGATCATCAACCAGCTCAGGACATCAATGGAGATCCCGGCAACACCGGACACGGAGATCCTGACGATCACAAAGTATGCGAGGACGGAATTCGTCAAAAACAATTCGGACTTTGTTGTGAACCTGGACAGCACTACAGAGTGGAGAGCACAGAAGGTGCCAAGCTCCGGCGTCGTAACAGGGACTACGACGATAAACGGAGCGAAGGTAAAGCAGTATCATCATCGGTTTGGTTTCTGGCTGATCAACGACATCACGGAAGGCAAGAGTGTGGCCAGCGCCAAGATCCTGCTGACGCGCAGGGGAGGGTATGGCGGCGATATGTCAATACTCCTGTATCCGGTGCTGGTGGACGAGCTGCCGGATGAGCGCATGAGCGTAAACGACGTAATGGATGTGACGACACTGGTGGGATCTGAGCCGGCAGTGGTAGGACAGACAACGGAGATCGAGCTGAGCGCTGCATTCCTGGCAGAACTGAACGACACCTATTTCGGGGTAGGCGTAGATGACCAGCAGCAGTGGTCAGAATTCGAAGCGAGCGCAACATTGATCATCAATTACCAGGAGGAGTGAGGTGATGAAATGAAAACATACATACTGACGGACGAAGTACAGGCCATCGGCAATGCCGGAGAGCAAGGTGGCATCAGTGTGGCCGTTGACGTCAGCACATGGCAGGCGGAATACGCGGACGGCATCGGCGCCATGCTGTGCGAACGTCCGGACGGCAGGCCGGTACCGCTGAGTGCGACGGTTACGGACAACCTGCTGCTGGCAGTGCTGCCGCAGGAATGCACCAGCCGTCCCGGACAATACGTATACAAGGCAACATGGACACAGGCAGGCGTGCTCAGGATATCGCACTCATACAAGGCGCTGATCCTGACCACAGAGAACGGGAGAGGAATTCCTCCCGACAAACCCGGTACACCGGCATGGGCGACGGAAATATTCGTCAAGGCCGAGCAGATAGACGCGGCGCTGGACGCGGCGATGCAACTGGAGCAGTTTGCAAAGGATGCAGAAGACGCAAAGGACGCGGCAGAGGATGCGCAGGATGCGGCGGAGGACGCACAGGAAGCCGCAGAGGAAGCCAGGGACCGGGCGGAAGCCGCGGCCACCATGGCGCAGGAGCACAGCATGGGTTTCAGCTTCAGCACGGGCGTGCTGACACTGACACCGATCACGGACGATTAAGGAGGGATCACGATGCGGGAAGACGAAACCAAGACGAAAGCATATGTATTTGACGGGACGAAAATCAAAGAGGTGAGCGGATCCATCACGGTGATGATCGACGACGATGACGATCTGACGGCGCTGGCGGCCAAGTGCGGGCCGGGCACCATCGCCTACCTGGTGGGATGGACGGCGGCCTGGCAGCTGGGCAGCGACGGGGAAACCTGGACCCAGTTTATCGGCGCTTCATCGTAAGGAGGGCAGCATGGAAATCACAAATGAATTGCTGGGCGTGATCACGGCGATTGCCACGGGCGTGCCGGACACGGCGGCAACAAACGCGGAAGCGGCCAGGGACCGGGCGGAAGCCGCGGCCACCATGGCGCAGGAGCACAGCATGGGCTTTAACTTTTCAAGCGGCGTCCTGACGCTGACACCGATCACGGAGGAGGATGATTAAAATGGCGACGACTACAGGCGACGATCTGTACAGAGTAGACATATCGGACGGAACGGATACCGTACAGCACGCGATCAAGGACGCGGCGGCCAGGGCGGACATCAGTAACTTAAAGACCGCACTGAGTGAATATCTACTTCTGAATACATCTGGTATTTCATGGGTAAATGATAAAAGACTTTATACCGGGACGGGTGCTGTTAGTGATTCGACGGGGTATTCTTATACAAAGATTCCGGTTGAAAACTATGAGGGCGTACTTGTTGTAACAACAGCGGCAAGATCCCCTGCGGCATCTGTTGTGTTTTATGATGCAAACGATAATTATATTTCAGATGTTACCGCCCCGGGAACGGCTGACTTTCCGAACACAGTAACAGCTACGATTCCGACAGGTACACGGAAAATCGGCATTTCCTGTTATACAACGTATATCAGTAGTGCTTCTATTCTTTATTCGGCCGCAAAGACAATAACCGAAATAAATAAAAAATATGAGCCGTTTTATGATTTGAATAACAATCTTCCGTTTTATGAATTGGCAAATACAAAATTGAGCAACACTAATGGTACAGTTATTAAAGGTCAACAAGGTTATGTGTGTTCTAATCTGATTGCGGCTCATTTTGGTCAGTATATTACATTTACAAAGGGAACAGGAAACTATCTGACGGTTGCCGCTTATGACAGCACAGGAACATTTATTTCAGTTATCAATACATCACTTACAGCTGTTTTGCCGAAAAACACAGCATACATTCGCATAGGGAGCCAAAGGACAACGCTGAAAGATTGCGATGTTAAATTGATTGAGGCACCCATCAGAAAAATTGATGATGAAATCTATACCATGAACGGAACAAGAATAATAACAGGCGGTATAATGGATAACGCCTATTCCTCCGGGTATTATACATCGTGGTACATGGATGTTTCGGAAGCAAAGAAACTTGTTATTACTGTAAACAGGTCAACGGGCGGCGGCGGCATTTACTTCTATGATTCATCATTCAGCTATATCAGCGACAGCGTGCAATCTTTGTATGATATAACTTCACGAAAAACAAATATAATATATGTTCCTTCTTCTGCGGTTTATGCTGTTTTCAATACAACCGGGTCAGTTGGTTTCCAAGGTTTTGCGGTTGGTATTCTTAATGATGAAGCATCATACCGTGAAGTCTATATCGGAACAGGAAGACAGTACATTTCTATTTTAAGTGCGCTGAAAAATGAAGCCGGACTTGTAAAGTTCTTTGTTGAAGCAGGGGAATATAATATTGTTAATGAGTACAAGGCGATATACGGTGATTCGTTTTGGTCAGATTATGAAGGATATTCTGGCAAACTTGACCAGTTTCTTCGTGGACTCGCACTTGAAATAGGACAGCAAATTTATTTTGGACCAGATACGAAAATTGTTTTCGATTATGATGGAGACAATCAATACGTTTTTGAACAATTCTCTGTTTTCAATTTAACATCAAACAATATCATTGACGGTGCAACGATTGAGTTTGGAACGCAAGTGTGCAGGTATGCCATTCACGATGACCAAGCCAGTGATTATGGCGCAAACATCATACGAAACTGCATTTTTAACGGGCGTTCGTATAACGGGCCTGTTATTGGCGGCGGTTGCGGAATCAGAAATAGTTATTACATTGAAGGGTGCTTGTTTGAAAATAATGGCGGTTATACTGATATCAGTTACCACAACAGTTTGAACAGCGGAGCGAAGAGCTTCATCCATGTGAAAGACTGCAAAGGTGACAAAGGTGTTTCATTCCTATATTGCGGAGACTCTCAACTTGTATCAACGTATATCGTAAGCAACAGCAAATTCCCGTCCATACAACTGAATGCACATCCGGGAGCGAGTCATCCGTATGAGAATGTGCGGTTGGTTGAGTATTGCAATGATAAAACACCTATAACGTAAACATTAAAGGAGTAATTATGTCTGTATTGCATCTTTTATGGATTGTTCCGTTATCAGTTGCATTTGGTTTTTTCCTCGCGGCGCTGGTAATGGCGAATGGTAAGCAATAGGAAACTTTGGGGTGCGAATAACCGCGAACAACCGCGAACAACCGCGAATAAAAGACACAATAAGTTATTTGGAGTACAGAAGTCCACACGATGACTCCATACCGATCAGCGCGCCAAAGGTCGGGAACCTCGCAACCGTGTGGCACTTTTACGGACACTTTAACAGGCTAATCACCAGTGCCGAGGTTACGGATACAGTGATTGCACGTGGATGACACGTTTGATTACCGTGTAATTTATAAGGCAACCCATTCCGGTTAGCAGGCACATTATTGGACACTTTAAGTAATCGAAAGGGGTGAGGGCGTGGTAACGGCTGAAGAATTCGTAAAGCAGTGCATGATCCCGTATAACGACAACTGGGGATACATCTATGGAACATGGGGATCGTTGTGGACGGAAAAGAAGCAGAAAGCCGCTACACGCCCTCAGACCGTCAAGTACGGGAGCAGATGGATCGGCCACATGGTTACGGACTGCTCCGGCCTTCCTCGCTGGGCGCTGTGGCAGTTGGGCGACAAAACGCTACTGCACCATGCGTATTATCAGTATACAGACTGCTGTAAAAACAAAGGGCTGCTGATCGACGGAGCCAGGGCAGACGGCAAGCCTATCAAACGCGGTACAGCGGTATTTCTGAAAGGAAGCGGCGAAAAAATACAGCACGTCGGCGTGTATGTCGGGGATGGGAATTGCGTAGAGGCAAAAGGCACACAATACGGTGTGGTTATGTCAAAACTGTCACACTGGGACTACTGGGGAGAATACAAAGCGGTTGATTATAGCGCAGAGGAGGGAGATAAGCCAACAATGAGAATGCTGAAAAAAGGCACGGAAGGCGAGGACGTGCGCGCATTGCAGAACAGATTGATCGAGCTGGGTTATGATCTCGGATCGAAAGGTGCGGACGGGAAATTTGGAGACAAGACAGAGGCAGCTGTAAAGCTGTTCCAGAAAGCCAATGGGCTGAAAGACGACGGGATCGCAGGACCACAGACGTTAAAGCTGCTCGGACTGAATGAGGATGAAACGGAAAAGCCGGGCGCTGATCCTGAAAAGCCGAACCAGGATTATTCAGATATTCTCGCAGAACTGATGGACATACAGAACGATCTGGCCAGTGCGCTTGATAATGTACATAAACTGATCAATAAGGTGGTGGTGCAAAATGAGTGATGTAGGATTGGCAATAGTATCAGCTGTTATAACCGGCTTGTTCAGTCTGTGGGGAGTATATGCGGCGAACCGGAAAAGCCAGGCATTGATTGCGTACCGGCTGGAGCAGCTGGAGAAAAAAGTGGACAAGCACAACTCTGTGGTGGAGAGGACTTTCGTGCTGGAGGGGAAGGTCAACGAGCTGCAGCACGACGTAAGCGAACTGAAGAAAGGAGCATAATATGATCAACTGGAAAAATCTTCTCGAGCGTGCTGCATGGACCTTTGTTGAAGCGTTTCTCGTTGCGTTGCCTGCTACTATTTCGATTGATATGTCAGGCGCGACCTGGAAGTCTATACTTCTCAGCGCGGCGTGCGCAGGCTTGTCCGCTGTAAAAACACTGATTATTGAAATCATACAGAAAAGCAAACCTCCCGAGGCAGAGTAACTGCCGGCGGGAGGACGATCATGGAATACTCAAACATCAAGATGCAAGCAATCATTGATGAGTGGATCCATTCGGAACGCGATAGGGCGATACTGAAGAAAAGGCTGATTGACGGCCTTACATTCGAGCGGATCGCGGAGGCATTCGACCTGTCAGTGCGGCAGGTGAAAAACATCATATACGGTGCGGAGCAGGTGCTGTACAGGCATCTGTAAGTTGCACAATAATTGCACGGTCACTTCATTGTGACCGTGCTTTTTGTTTGGTATCATGATCATGAAATCAAACAGGAGGTGGTGCTATGGCTAACGTAAACCCGTTCAACTTCTACAACCCGTACATGCCTCAGCAGCCGTACCAGCGGCAGCAGGGATACAGCGGGCAGATCATCCAGGTCAACGGCAAGGCTGGCGCGGAAGCGCTGCAGATGGAACCGAACAGCAGTGTATATGTGCAGGACACGTCGCAGGGCAACAGGATCTACCTGTGTATGACGGACGGCGCAGGATACAAAACGGTGCGAGGTATCATTGGCGTATTCGAGGAAGAGAAGAAGGAAGCAGAGCAGCAGAACACGCTGCAGAGCATTGAAGAACGACTAAAGAACGTGGAGGCGAAATTAGATGAATATGCTACAGGCATTAGGAACAGCAGCACCACAGGGGAAATTCGGACAATTCAAAAACATGATGCAGATGATCCGGTCATCCGGTAATCCGCAGGCAATGATGCAGCAGATGATGAGCAACAACCCGCAATACCAGCAGGCGATGCAGCTGGTCCAGCAGGCAGGCGGAGATCCCAAGCAGGCGTTTTATAACATGGCGCAGCAAATGGGAGTCGATCCGGACGAGATCATCGGCATGCTGAAATGATAAAAACAGTGGCCACTGTTTTAATATAAAAAGGAGGACTCAATATGGACACAAGTGCAGATTTCGGTGGTGGTTTTGTATGGATTTTCGGGCTGCTGATCCTGCTGGGAATGTTTAATGGCGGTTTCGGCTATGGCGGAAACGGCGCAGCTCAGCAGTATGCGACCCGCGACCAGGTGCAGCAGGGTTTTGATACGCAGAACACGATGGCGCAGACACGCGACATCCTGGCTGCCGTCAATGCCGGCACTGCGCAGAGTGTAGCAGCGACCAATCAGACATTCCATGACTCTTTGGCTGCCATGCAGGGGCTGTATAATGAAACGGCGCGCGACATCGCGTCGCTGGCCGTTGGCCAGGCGAATGCGCTGGCCAATCAGAATGCATGCTGCTGCGCAACCAAACAGCTGATCATGCAGTCCAACTACGACGGCGCTATGCGCGACGCGGCGACAAACGCCAACATCACGGCTCAGATCCAGTCTGTGAAGGACCTGATCTCTCAAAACAAGATCGAGGCGCTGCAGGCTCAGGTCAACAAGCTCCAGCTCGAACAGGCGACGGCTGGCGTGCTCAGGTATCCATCTTCCTGGACGTACGCGGCTGGCGTGTTCCCGCCGGCGGCCACGACCACGGCCTGATGAACCACAAGCGGGCAGTGCACACGCGCTGCCCGCAATTTGGAGGTAACTATGAAAATTATTGAAAAGCTATCCGACATGATCAGCGATGAATTGAAAGATGCGGAAAAATACGCGCGCTGTGCTCTTATGCATAAAGAGGATATGCCGGAGCTGGCGGAAACATTTTTCAAACTCAGCAACGACGAGATGACGCACATGAGCCTGCTGCATGAGCAGGTTGCGAGAATCATCATGGACTACCGGCGCAAGAACGGAGATCCGCCGGAGGGCATGAAGGCGCTGTACGAATACCTGCATAAAAAACACATTGATCATGCGGCTGAAATCAAAACGATGCAGAGCATGTACAGGGGATAGTTCACACGAAAGTTCACACGAATTGAGCAGAACGCCGATATATTCACGTTTAATAAAAGGTTCAAATCCTGCCACCTCGATGTTAGAGGAAGCCCGCACAGCGCGGGCTTTTTGCTTGGAATCGTTGATATATCTACGTTTTAGCAGTTTAGAATATTGCACTGTAGTTCAGGATTTTGGACTGGAATACAGCGAT
>Ga0310696_10001000_pt1 | contig 41553 bp, 49 predicted proteins | sample AusTroGonzalo_MG_4_FD_203885 | JGI IMG/M metagenome (GOLD analysis project Ga0310696, IMG submission 203885) | Bovine rumen microbial communities from tropical cattle in Woodstock, Queensland, Australia - Gonzalo_02 (v2) (version 2) | ecosystem: Host-associated > Mammals > Digestive system >... | reverse complement strand
ATGAAGCGGGAGCTGCCCCACTTGACGCGACACTGCAGCTGCGGGTCCATCTCCCGGTCATGTTTGTGGAGGGCAAAGAGCACCCGGTATTTGATTGGCGTCATAAGTCGAAGGCTGTCTTGAGGATGTCATCGTATTGCTCCTGGAGCTCCAGCGTGGAGCTGAAGATCTCCCGGGTCTTCCCGGCGGCATAGAAGAAGGTGACCTGCAGCATGCCACCCGGATAGTTCACCCAGGCGGTGAAGCCTTTGCCATCACACTCCTCCGGATGGGCCTTTGCATACTGCTCCGGCTTCATGGCCGCCTCGAAATGTTCGCAGGCGCTGCGAAACTCCTCGCTGTCCGGAGCCTCCATCTTGCCGGCTATGCCCATGAGCTCGAAGCCCGGGTAGTACAGGGGCACTACGGGGCCGACCTCCTCGATGGTGAACTCTATGCGAGGGAACTCCTCACGGAGATAGGAGAGCGCCTGCTGCTTCCTGGAGCAGCCTACAATAGTCAATAACGCGAGCGCAAGAATAATATACCGTTTCATTTCTGCGAGTTTTGGAAGCCTTCAATGATGGCCAGCAGCCGGTCAATGTGCTGCTGGCTTTTTGCGTTTTGTGCCTGGGCCTCACGGAGAGCGGCCACCAGGCCGGCGTCCGTCTGGACCGTCTGGTCCCGGCCGTTGTTCACGGTGTTATTGTCTCCAGCCACGGAGCGCTCCCCAGAGAGGAGAGCCACGTCCCAGCCGCGATCATTTTGCAGCAGCCGGTATAGTTTGTCTTCCGGGAGAGCGACCCGCCCGGTTTCGATTTGAGAGATAAATGCCTTTTTGACGCCAAGAAACTCAGCGACATCATCCTGCGTCAGATGGTTAGACTTCCGGAAAGCCCGGAATTGTGCCGATTTTTCCATAATTACGATATTTTTCTAAACTTTTTCGGGAAAAGTATAGGAATTTACGAAACTTTACTTTACCTTTGTTGCAGGAAAGAAAGAAAGTAAGCAAAGTTAACAAAAAACCTCAAACGGACAAAGCCACTACCCCTCAATTACAACCGCTAAGAAAATGAAAATCATTAAACACACCACCGGAAAGGCCATCGGCCAGATCAGTGTCCGAAACACCATCGCCACCATGGAGCCCGGCGAGGAATGGCTCACCCGCAGGGATGCAGTCAACCTCGGCTACGCTCAGGTCTGCTGCTCAAAGTACGGAGCCGAGACCGGCAAGCACTTCCAGGTATCCTGCCCCAAGGAGTCCAACGGAGTCATCACCATCAAACGCATCGACTAAACCTCACAGCCTTATGGAACGCGAAACGATAACCGTCAACAAGATCTTCATGGCCGTCTTCGGCCTAACCGGCGCCACCAGCCTCGTGCTGGCCTTCATCTACGGGATGCTGCACCACATGCTCATCGCCGGCGTCTGCGCCATCTTCTACCTGGCCCTCAAGGGCGAAAACAAGAAACTCAATGAGCGCGTCTGACGATATGTACTGCATTGCATGTCACGGCCGCGGCCTCGATAATCAGGACCACACCTGCCGCCGTTGCAAAGGGTCCGGCTACGAGCCGGAAGACCTGGAGACCGGGCACGGAATGGCGGGCTGTATGGCTTTACATCGATTCTTTCCATACTGGCCTCAGCCCGGGAGGCCCCAAGCCCGGTCCGGTGCAGAAGGTTCGACTCCTTCCCCGGGCGCACCCGTAGAAATGCGGGGCTAAAGCAAAACACTTTTTATTTCACGCTGCGGCCGCTGCCGCGATGGTACCGGCCGCTTTTTAACGACTAAACGATTAAACGATATGAACGAGAACACGACATCACCCACCTGGGTCAAAGGGATGGACGGCCTGGCAAACGCCCTGCAGGTCTCCCTCTCCACAGCAAAGCGCATCAAGAAAAGCGGAGCCCTGAAGCGGGCCATCCATCAGCAGGGCCGCATCATCCTCACCAACGTCCCCCTGGCCCTGGAGCTGTTCGGGAGCAACACCGGAAGACATAACACCAAATTATAGTAATATGGATCCCATTCAAATCAACATCAACGTCAGCCTGGACCTCACGGACAAGACCGTGAGCCTCCTCCAGGGACTGCTGGGCCATCGCGCCGAAGCACCCGCCCCGCAGCGTAAGCCGGCCGCAAAGCCGGAGACCAAACCGGAGCCCCGCAAGCCCGAAACAAAGGAGCAGCCGGAGCCCGAGAAGCCGGCCGCAAATGACAAGACCGCGGACCCCTCTGATGACCTCCCGTTCCAGGCCCCCGAGGCCAAGGAGGAAGACACCCCCATCTCCGACGAGGAGCTCCGCCAGGTGGTCTTCAATGCCCGCAAGGCAAAGAACGAAAACCCCCAGATCATCAAAAACGAGATCTTCCCCCTGTTCGGCATCAAGACCAGCATCGAGTGCCCGACGGAGCGTAGAGCGGAACTCGTGGCCATGTTGAACAAGTTAATAGCATAAGACAATGCCCACGACCCACGCAATCCTCGCTCCGTCGGCCTCCAAGCGCTGGATGACCTGCACGCCTTCAGCACGCCTGGAGGCGCAGGTCCCCGGCAAGGAGACCTCGTACACCCGCGAGGGGACCATCGCCCACTCCATGGCGGAGGCCCTTCTTTTGACCGCCAGGGACGCCCAATGGCCCTCCTGGATGGATGACTACCCCGCCAAGTTCAAGCTCTCCTACGAGGCCGTAAACGCTCCCGGAAAGAAGGGGCGCATCGCCGGCCACGGAGAGGATCTCCGGAAGGCTGTGGACCAGGCCATCGCCGAGGGGCTGGACCCCTGGGAGATGCTGGAGACCGTCTCCAACTACTACTGCAAGTTCGTCTTCGAGGACTACCTCCTGGCGCTCTGCGAGGACCCGGAGGCTGCCCTTCTCATCGAGCAGAAGCTCGTGCTCACCGAGTTCATCCCGGAGGGCTTCGGAAGCTCCGACGCCGTCCTCATCTGGAAGGACACCCTGGCCGTGTATGACCTCAAGTACGGCAAGGGCGTGAAGGTCTCCGCAGACTGGAACCCCCAGATGATGTGCTACGCCCTGGGAGCCCTCTGCGGCCCCGGCGAGATGTACGACATCGAGAAGGTCCAGATGACCATCATCCAGCCCCGCCTGCAGTGGGTCTCCACCTGGGACTTACATGCCAAGGCCCTCTGGGGCTGGGCCAAATACGATCTGCGCCCGGCGGCCATCCAGGCCTACGCCGGCACCGGCGAGTTCGTGCCCGGTGACCACTGCCGCTTCTGCAACGTGGCGCCCCGCTGCAAGGCCTTCGCCGCCATGGCCACACGCCTGAGCAAGGAAGCCCTGGAGCACTCCGACACCGCCCTCATGACCAACGAGGAGGTGGCCGAGATGCTGCGCTCCATGACGAGCCTCAAGAGCTGGATCTCCGGCCTGGAGGCCTTCGCTCTGGAGAAGGCCATCGCCGGCGAAACCTTCCCCGGCTTCAAGGTCGTGGAGGGCAGATCCAACCGTGCCATCTCCGACCCTGCTGCAGCTATGCAGGTCCTTCAGGGTGCCGGCTTCGAGGAGGCCTCCTACTGCAAGCCCAAGGAGCTCAAGACCATCACCGACCTGGAGAAGCTGCTCAAGAAAAAGGGCTTCCAGGAGCTGCTTGGACAATACGTTGTCAAGCCCCAAGGCAAGCCCGCCCTCGTTGAAGACAGCGACCCCCGTCCCGCCATGAACACCACGGCCAGCGCCATGGAAGACTTTAAAGAATACGCACAATGAAACTAAAACACACCCAAGCAAAGAAGGCCAGAAGGGCCTCCGGGTTTCATAAATCCGGAAGCAATAAGTCCACCTCGGAAAAGCGCAGGCTTCTCAGACAAAAGCCTCAGTCTAAGACCTTCGGCCTCCAGATCGGGCACATCCAGAGGGTCCTCCTCAAAAAAGACCGCTTTGGCGCACCGATTTACAAACTCATCAAACACGCACTGCCGAGCTATTTCCGGCCGTCACCTAAAGAAGCACAACAAGAAACCGTTTAACCCATTTAAACCGTCAAAACGTATGAACGAAAACACATCTCTGACCACCAAGGTCAACGTAGGCGAAGTTCGCCTCAGCTACTGCCACCTGTTCACCCCCGAGGCCGTTGCCGTCGGCGCCGAGAAAAAGTACAGCGTCTCCGTCATCATCCCCAAATCCAACAACAAGCTGGTCGCTAAGATCAAGCAGGCCATCAACGCAGCCCTCCAGATGGGTGTGGCCTCCGCCACCTTCAAGGGCAAGATGCCCACCAACTGGCGCAACCCGCTCCGGGACGGCGACATAGACAAGGCCGACGATGAGGCCTATGCCGACTCCTGGTTCATCAACGCCACCTCCAAGACCAAGCCCGGCGTGGTGAAGCGCGTCAAGATCAACGGCGAGAACAAGCTTGTGGAGGTCACCAACGAGGAGGACATCTACAGCGGCTGCTACGGCATCGTCTCCATCAACTTCTTCCCCTACAACAACGCGGGGAACACCGGCATCGGCGCAGGCCTGAACAACGTGCTGAAGACCAACGAGGGCGACTACCTCGGAGGCCGCAGCTCCGCCCAGACCGACTTCGGAAGCGTCAACCTGGACGCCTACGACAACGACGACATGCCCGAATAGCAGAGGCGCACGGTGCAGCGGGAGGTTAGTATTTCCATCAGTTTAGGATCAAGGATTAAATGCTGCACCGTCCGCCGTTTCACAGCTCAGCGCCGGCTGACCCTGACGCTGGGCTCCAATACCCCAAAAACGTATTTATATGAAGACCTACATCATCAATCCCGACAACAACAAGCCCGTCTCCATCGAAGACTGGAGCAAGGACAAAGACCCCAAGCGGGCCCAGCTGCTCGCCATTGAGACCGAGGACGGTCACCTGCTCGTCATGAGCAAGTCCTATCTCCCTGGCCGCCATGAGTTCGAGGAGGCCCAGCAGCTGTGCAAGAACTTCGCCCCCAAGGGCTTCGACGGCATCACCTTCCGTGCTCCTACACGTAAGGAGACCATCGACATGTACGATGCCCGCTTCCAGGGTCTGGACGAGGCCATAAAGCTCACCGGAGGAGACTTCGCCTGCAGCGAGAACGGCAACTGGTACTGGACCTGCGAGCGTGACACCGATCCCCGTTGCTACGCCAACCTCGCATGGTACTCCTACGGCGGCGGCGGCTTCCTGTACCACTACTACATGTACCTCTCGCTCCAGGCGGTCCCGGTCGCGCTTTTGAAGTGAGCGAAGCGAACCCTTCAAAATTAAATCTTAGGCCCGGGGCTCCGTCCCCGGGCGATCACCAGAGAAAGTATGAAGACCAACACCAAAGGCTCCAAGGTCAAGTTCATCCAGGACGGCAAGCTCAAAAGAGGGACCGTCACCGGAACCGTCCCCACATTATGGGGGGGGGGGCTTTGCTGACCGTGAAGGTGGGGCAATCCGAAATAACCCTTGACGAGAAGAACATCCTCAAATGAAAGACCTCCACATAGACATCGAAACCTACAGCCCCGAATCCATCGTGGACGCCGGCCTCTACAAGTATGCCGCCTCCGATGGCTTCGAGATCCTGCTGATTGCTTACGCATGGGACGATGCTCCGACCAAGATCATAGACATGAACGCCCTCCAGGGCCACGCAGAGCTCAAGGAAATGAGAGCTGACATGCTGGACATCATCCGGGCGCTCACCGATGGATCCGTCCGTAAATGTGCCCACAATGCAGCCTTCGAGCGGGTCTGCTTCACCATGTGGCTCAGGAAGGCTCACATCATCAGGGAGGACGAATGGCTCGACCCTTTGCAGTGGCATTGCACCATGGTGCAGTGCTCCCGCTGCGGGCTCCCTCTGAGCCTTGCACAGGCGGGTGCTGCACTGGGCCTGGAGCAGCAGAAAATGACCGAGGGCAAGGACCTCATCAAACTATTCTGCGTCCCCAAGCCCGTCACGACCACCGGCCTGTTCGGAAAGGAATCCCCGCGGAACCTTCCCGAAGACTTCCCGGACAAATGGGAGACCTTCAAGGCCTACTGCGTCAGGGACGTGGACGTAGAGCGCCAGATAGACAAGGCGACCTCCTGGTACCCCGTCTCCGAGTTCGAGCAGCAGCTCTACGCCATCGACCAGCGCATCAACGACCGCGGCGTCCTCCTGGACATGACACTCGTCAAGAACGCCATCCGGGCCACCGCCATCAACGACGCCCGCCTCAACGAGGAGGCCATGAAGCTCACAGGCCTCAGCAACCCGAACTCCGTCCCCCAGCTGAAGCGCTGGCTGGCTGAGACCCTCGGCATCAGCCTGGACACCCTCAACAAGAACGACGTGGCCGACATCAAGAAGGCCACCGAAGACCCCCGCGTCCGCAGGGTCCTGCAGATCCGGAGCGAGATGGGCAAGACCTCCAACAAGAAATACGAGGCCATGCTCGCCTGCGCCGGCAAGGATGACCGCGCCCGCGGCCTCCTGCAGTTCTACGGCTCCAGGACCGGACGCTGGGCCGGCCGCCTGGTGCAGGTGCAGAACCTTCCGCAGAACCACATCAAGGATCTGGACTTTGCCCGGCAGCGCCTGCTGGAGAATGACATCGAAATGCTGGAGTGGGGCTACGGAAACGTACCGGACACCCTCTCCCAGCTCATCCGCACATCCTTCATCGCCCCGGAGGGCAAGACCTTCGCGGTGTGCGACTTCAGCGCCATCGAGGCCCGCGTCCTCGCCTGGATAGCCGGTGAGCAGTGGGTCCTCGACGCCTTCCGCCACGGCAAGGACATCTACTGCGAGACCGCCTCCCAGATGTTCCATGTCCCCGTAGAGAAGCACGGCCAGAACGCTGAGCTCCGCCAGAAGGGGAAGATCTCCGTCCTCGCCCTTGGCTACGGCGGAGGCGTCAGTGCTCTGGACTCCATGGGCGGCAAGCGCCAGGGCATGACCGAGCAGGAGGAGGCTGACACCGTGCGCAAATGGCGGGCAGCCAACCCCAAGATTGTGGCCTTCTGGTCAGCCGTGGAGAATGCCGCCAAGGAGTGCTGCATCACCAAGGCCACCACGCACGTGGGTGCCCTGGAGTTCAAGATGCACGGCAAGACCATGACCATCCAGCTGCCCTCTGGCAGGCTCATCAGCTACCCAGACATGCAGCCCTCCACCAACCGCTTCGGCTCGGCCAGCCTCAAGTACCACGGCCTCAATCAGACCACCAACAAATGGTGCTGGATAGAGACCTACGGCGGGAAGCTCACCGAGAACATCATCCAGGCCACCGCCCGGGACTGCTTGGCCGCAGTCATGGTAAGGCTCCGGAAGGAGACCATCTACAGGATAGACATCGTCTTCCATGTGCATGACGAGCTCGTCTGCGAGGTCCCTGCGGAATTCCAGCAGGACTGCCTGAAGGAACTCCAGCGCATCTTCTCCATCAACGAGCCATGGAACGAGGGCCTGCCCCTCAACGGTGCCGGCTACATCACCCCCTACTACCTCAAAGATTAAAAACCTATAAATAACCACAAAGACCTATAAGTTATGCCTAATTTCAAGATCTACAACGTGGACAACGCTCCACACATCAACGGAGCCATCTGCACCGGCCGCCCGTTCATCAGCTTCACCGTCAAGGGCAACTTCCACCTCTCCGCCAGGGCCGCCCAGATCCTCAAGGTCAAGGAAGGGAGCCAGGTCGTCTTCATGCAGGACACCCAGTACCCGTCCGACTGGTATCTCCGCAAGGCCGCCAAGAGCGAAAACGGCTTTGTGCTCGAGCTCAGCGGCGCCAAGGGCAAGCAGTCCCTGGGCTTCCGCAGCTCCACGCTGGCCGACACCATCGCCACCTCCACCTTCAAGAGCCAGTACGCAAGGGTCCGCTTCTACGCCACGCTCTACCAGCCTGACGTGCTGCAGCTGAACATCAAGCAACCCAAACTGACCCCCCCCCGCATCTTACAGCCACTCAAAGGCTAACATCGAATAATTAAACCAAATGGTTGAATACCAAATATCGACTGGCCGCTCCCGCATGGAGACCTCCTGGGCACGCAAGAGCGTGACCTGGGAGGACCTTCTCGGCCGGCTCAGGTCGTGCAAGAAAACCGCCGAAAGCGTCTCCGACTACAAGCAGATGAGCCGGACGCAGAAGGGCAAAGTGAAGGACATCGGAGGCTTCGTCGGAGGAACCATCGACGGCGGCCACCGCAAAGGGGACGCCATCGTCGCCAGGAGCCTCGTGACGCTCGATATTGACTACGGGCAGGCCGACACTCCGGACATCATCGCAGACGTACTCTACGGGACCGCCTGGTGCCTCTATTCGACACACAGCCATACGCCGGACTCCCCGCGCTACCGTCTGATCATCCCCCTGAGCCGTGAGGTCACTCCGGACGAATACATCCCCATCGCCAGGCGCCTCGCCGACAACATCGACATTGACATCTTCGACAGCTCCACCTACGAGCCGTCCCGTCTGATGTACTGGCCCAGCTGCCCCCGTGACGGAGAGTACGTCTACCTCACAGGAGAGGGAGAGCCGGCGGACGCCGACGAGATCCTGGGCTCCTATGCAGACTGGCGGAACGTCGTCGAGTGGCCCATGGACAAACGGACCCTGCGCATCACACAGGGCACCGGAGCCAAGCAGGAAGACCCGCTAACCAAGCCCGGCGTCATCGGCGCCTTCTGCCGCGCCTACGGCATCGCTGAGGCCATCGAGACCTTCCTCCCGGACGTCTATGAGCCAACCATCCACGAGGACCGCTACACCTTCATCGGAGGCTCCACGGCAGCCGGCCTGGTGGTGTACCAGGACAAATTCGCATACTCCCACCACGGCACGGACCCCTGCAGCGAGAAGCTCTGCAACGCCTTCGACCTGGTGAGGCTCCACAAATTCGGAGTGCAGGACCAGGACGCGGACATCAACACCCCCGTGGCCAAGCTCCCGTCCTTCGTCTCCATGGAGCACTTCGCCCGTGAGCTGGACAAGGTCTCCGCCATCATCGCCAGGGACAAACTGAAGGAGCTCAGCGAAGAATTCGGAGAGCTCACCGAGGAGGAGACGGCATGGACCGCAGACCTCCAGATGGATGAGCGGCGCAAGAACTTCCTCCCGTCCCCGTACAACTTCGGCCTCATCGTCCGGAACGACCCCGCCCTCAAAGGCTGCGCCCGCCGTGACCTTTTCCGTGGCCGTGACGTGGTGGCCAGGGACCTCCCGTGGAGGCCCATGGACCTGGACCCCTACTGGACGAACTCCGACGACAACGGCCTCATCGACTACGTCTCTGAGCACTACAGCCTCACCGGGAAGACCGCCCTCCTGGACGCAAACGACCTCGCCATCTCGCAGGACTGCTACCATCCGGTGCGGGACTACCTGAACACCGTCATCTGGGACGGCACGCCCCGCCTGGACACCCTCCTCATCGACTATCTGGGTGCCAAGGACACGGAGCTCACCAGGGCGATGACCCGCAAGCACTTCACCGCCGCTGTGGCCCGCGTCATGCGCCCGGGCTCCAAGTATGACTACGTCCTCACCCTCATCGGCCCGGAGGGCATCGGCAAGTCCTCGCTCATCCGTACCATGGGACGCGGGGAGTGGTTCGACGACTCCCTCACCTCCATCGAAGGAAAGGACGGCATGGAGCAGATCCGCGGCAAATGGCTCGTGGAGATGGGAGAGCTGACCAACTACAAGAAATCCACCTCCGAAGCCTACAAGGCCTTCATCTCCAAGCAAGAGGACTCCTACCGCCCGGCCTACGGGCGCAAGACGGAGACCTACCCCCGCCAGTGCGTCTTCTTCGCCACCACCAACGAGCGGGCCTTCCTGAAGGGAGACACCGGCAACCGCCGTTTCTGGACCGTGGAGTGCGGCGTTGAGGCTCCGCTCCAGGACGTCTGGGATGACCTCAAGGACAACGTGGACCAGCTCTGGGCGGAGGCCGTCTACTACTGGCGGCAGCACGAGCCACTCTACCTGGATAGCCGCATGACCGCCATGGCCAAGCGCCTGCAAGAGGAGCACAACGAGGTCATCGCCGACGACCGCGCTGGCATGATCGAGGCCTTCATCCGGAAGGAGCTGCCCACCACCTGGGACTCCATGACACCCAAGCAGCGCCAGGACTGGTTCAAGACCGCCTCCGAGATGGACTCATCAGAGCCAAGGATGGCCCGCCGCCGGATCTGCGCCGTGGAGCTGCTCGTGGAGTGCTTCGGCCAGCAGCTGGACGAGAGAACCCGCTACCGTACCAAGGAAATCAATCAGATCCTCCAGCAGCTGGAGACTCGCGGCCTGGTGAAATACACCGGCCGAGGCTACGACAAGGCCTACGGCCAGCAGCGCTTCTTCGACATCCTGGAGGAAGACATGCCCGAATAAAAAAAAGGACCGGCCTGGAGGCCTGGTCGCCGGCCCTATGTACAACCGATAGATATAAGAAATAAATATTGATACCCTAACGCTAACCAAATCCACATCCCGCCAGGGAGGCCTCCAGCTGGCAAAACATCAACCCCATGGAAACCGCACGCCCAAGGCCTCCGCCTGGACGGAGGACCACAAAACAAAGACCTGCTATGACTGATCCATTTGAACACATCGCCACCGGCCACATGGACCGCAACGGCCAGATGCTCCACGCAGGAGACATGCTGGAGGTGACCGTCCGGCCGCACTACATTGAGACCGACTATGACAAGGAGCCGACCCAACGGGCCCAGGTGCTCTGGACAAGCTCCGGATGGACGCTCCGCTTCATCAGGACCGGCGGCATCGAGCCGCTCAACAACTACCACGCAAATGAACTGCTGAAACACCTCGAACAATGACACCAAGACAAGAACTACGCATCAGGTCTGAACGCTGGATCCGGCTGGTCTTCGCACCACGGGAGCCCGGCGTTTGCCGCGTCTGCGGCTGCACCGAGAAGGACCCCTGCCACAACCCGCAGTACGGGAACTGCTGGTGGTATGATTACGATTTGACACTATGCTCACACTGCGCCAACTGGCTGATATTTAGAGACCCGTACACCATGCACCGGATAAACAGCGACCGGAGTGGTTACGATTTGAAACCTCACCCGCTGAAAGAGGACCAAAAATGACCGCCGGAGGGCATGACAATGGCGCATGACAATCAATATGACAACAAATTATTGTCACAGGCCAAAGTATGACAACGGAAGTTATTGTCACAGCATTGTCACATTTATTGTCATACGGCTAAAAAGCAATAAACCAAATATTTACACGGATTTTATGACAATATGACAATTTTTTCTGCAAAAAATCATTTTAGGCCATTTATGTAGAGCTATGTCGGAAGACACCCACATAAACGCACATATAGCACATTATACGCGCAGACGAGCAAATATTGTCACATGAATTTGAAAGTGAAAGACCAAATGAACCAGGAAAGTGAAAAGACTCTGGAAGCAAGACTCCAGAAGGAAATCAAAAAGAGGGGCGGGATGGCCTTGAAGCTCCTGAGCCAACTGCATCGCGGGCTCCCAGACAGGCTCGTCCTTCTGCCAGGAGGGCTGGTCGTCTTCGTGGAGACGAAAAGCACAGGAAAGAACCCCACGAAGCTCCAGGCCCACTGCCATGAGCAGCTGCGCCAGCTGGGCTTCACCGTCTTTGTGGTGGACTCCACGGAGAGCCTTGAGGAGTGCCTGTCCTACATTGACCGCATCCTTGGAGAGCTTGATCCCAACAAGATATGATCTACCACCCGCACGCATACCAGCAGAGAGCGACGGACTTCGTGGTCCATAACCGCTACACGGCCCTGTTCCTGGACATGGGCCTGGGGAAGACCGTGGCCACCCTCACGGCCCTCCAGCAGCTGAAGGAGGACTACCTGGAGATTGACAAGACCCTGGTCATCGCCCCCAAGTCAGTGGCCCGGAACACATGGACAGGTGAGTCCCATAAATGGGACCACCTGCGGGACATCAAAATCTCCGTCGTCATGGGCACGGAGGCCAAGAGGAAGAAGGCCCTCCAGGAGGAAGCCGACATCTACGTCATCAACCGGGACAACGTCACCTGGCTCGTGAACTACTGCGACAACGTCCTCGCGGACTGGCCGTTTGACTGCGTGGTCGTCGATGAGTCCTCCAGCTTCAAGAATCCCCAGAGCCGGCGCTTCAAGTCACTGCGCAAGATGTGCTGGAGGATCCGCCGGATGGTCCTTCTGACCGGCACGCCCAGTCCCAACGGTCTCATGGACCTCTGGGCACAAATCAACCTGCTGGACTACGGCAAGCGGCTGGGCAGGACCCTCACGATGTACCGCCAGGAATACTTCAGACCCGGACGGCACAACGGCCATATAGTCTACGAATGGATCCCCAAGGCCGGAGCCCGGGAGCGCATCACCGAGAAGATCTCCGACATCTGCTTGAGCATGCAGGCCGAGGACTATCTGGACATGCCGGATCTGATCCAGGCTGGAGTCACCATCGCCCTGGCGGATGACGAGATGAAGGGCTACCTGGAATTCGAGAAGGAGCAGCTGATGCAGATAGACGACGCCGAGATTGAAGCGGTCACGGCGGCCGCCCTCACCAACAAGCTGCTGCAGTATAGCGGCGGGGCCGTCTATGACTCCGATCACGACTACCATCTTGTCGGCACCAGCAAAATGGAGGCCCTGCAGAGCATCCTGGAAGCGACCGAGGAGCCGGTGCTGGTGTTCTACCAGTACCAGCACGAAAAAGAGCGGATTTTGACGGAATTTGTCAATTTTTCGCCCACGACGTTCAATGGAGAGCCCGAAATCCTCAAGAAATGGAACAACAAGGAAATCCGGCTGCTCCTCTGCCATCCGGCCTCCGTGGCCTATGGCCTCAACATGCAGGAGGGAGGGAGGACCATCGTCTGGTACACACCCACCTGGAACCTGGAGCTCTATCAGCAGGCCAATGCCCGCCTCTACCGGCAGGGCCAGGGCATGCCGGTGCTGCTCTACCATATCATCGCCACCGGCACCATGGATGAGCGGGTGATGGCTGCGCTGAGCGGGAAGGGAGACTGCCAGAGCGCTCTGCTGCGGCACATCAAGGAGCTCAAGCGCAACCAAATGCAGGGCGGAAAGCCGGAAGCGGCTGATAACGAGACGTAACTTTGTAAAAACCACGATGGACAAATGGACACTCACGCACGAATAACCGAGGCTGACTTCAGGGCCAACGAGGCCAAGAGACTGACGGAACTGGCTGGCATGATCCGTCTCTGCGGGAAGACTCCCAAGGAGATCGCCGACGCCTGCAACATTGACAAGCGGACCGTCCTGCGAGCGCTCCGAGCCGAGCCGCTCAAGAGTGACGCCCAGGCCCGCATCGAGTACTACATCAAAATAACCCTACAGCAAAATGGAGTTTAAACGAATCAAGCTCGGCCGGCTCGAGCTCAACAAAGGACAAATCCCCGGGCTGCCGGCAAACCCGCGCAAATGGACCAGGGCTGACGTGGAAGCGCTGGCCCTCTCGATGGAAGACACGCCTGAGCTCGCAGATGCTCGAGGTGCCATCGTGGTCCCTTTCCAAAACGTCTACGTCGTGCTCGGCGGCAACATGAGACGAGAGGCCGCGAGCGTCCTCGGGTGGCACGACCTCATGTGCGCCGTCCTCCCGGAAGACACTCCAGTTGAAAAGCTCAAGCAGATCGTCCTCAAGGATAACTCCAGCTTTGGAGCCTGGGACGTTGACCTGCTCAAGGCGGATTGGGGAGAGTTCGAGTTCATGGACATCGGCATCAAGCTCCCGGACCTCCCGCCCAAGGGCAACAAGAAGGCCCACGACGACGGCTACGACCCGAGCAGGATCCTGGGCCGGAAGACACCGCCCAAGACCAAGCGAGGCGACCTCATCCAGCTTGGGGAGCACCTGCTCATCTGCGCAGATACCAAGGACGTCCATGCCCTCGAAAAATTGATGGGGGGGGGGTAACTTGTTAGCGGACCTTCTGGTAACTGACCCGCCATACAACGTGGCGATAAGCAATAGCGACGGCAAAACGATAGAGAACGACGATATGAGCGACGGCGCATTCAGGGACTTCCTGTACGGATGCTTTGTGGCAGTTAAGGACTGCCTCAAGGCCGGGGCCGCCTGCTACATCTGGATGGCGTCCTCTGAGATTGACGCCTGCATCGAGGCCTACGAGAGAGCCGGCCTCCTTTACAAGCAGCTGCTGATCTGGGTGAAAAACTCCTTCACCTTGGGGAGGCAGGACTACCAATGGCAGCACGAGAGCTGCGTCTATGGGTGGAAACCGGGAGCCGGTCACTACTTCAGCGACAGCCGCCGGGAGTCCACCGTCAAGGAAGACAAGCTGGACCTGGAGCACATGAGCAAGACCGACATGAAGCTGCTGCTCCAGCAGATCTTCGAGGAGAACGGCATACCCACGACTGCGCTCCACTACGACAAACCGCGAAAGGATGACGAGCACCCGACGATGAAGCCGGTGCCCCTTTTCGGAGACCACATCATCAACAGCAGCCGCCAGGGCGACATCGTTCTGGACCCCTTCGGTGGCTCGGGCACGACGCTCATCGCCTGCGAGCAGCTGGGACGCCGCTGCAGGATGGTAGAGCTGGATCCCGTCTACTGCGACGTCATCGTGGATCGGTGGGAGAAATATACAGGAAAAAAGGCCATCAGGCCATAACGACACAACACAATGGACAATGGCGACCTCTTCACGGGACTGGACCTGTTCAACTTTGATACTCCGGAGGCTCCGAGCCAGGATGCACCCGAGCAGGAAAAAGCCCAGAAGCCAAAAGGAAGAAAGCACCGAAATACGGAGGTCTTCGAGTTGACCCCGAAATTTGAGTACCGCCGTGCATTCAGCGAGAGCAAGCTGCTGGACGCGCTGGCGGTTCCAGGCTTCCATTTCCAGGAGGGGCACGCTTACAACTTCATTACCGCCGGAGACGTTGACAGCCTCTCCTTTTTGAAAGCCGTCCTCCGGCAACAGGACCTCGACTACTGCCTGGCCAGCACCTGGTGTATGGGCGCAGAGGACATCCTGCAGTTCCGGGAATGGGTTGAGGCGGGCCGGATCCAGAAGCTCGACATTTACGTCGGCGAAATCTTCAGCGGCAGCTACGCCGTGGAATTCAAGATGCTCAAGCGGCTCTACGACGACCACCCGGACCTGGGCCGCTTCGCGCTTTTCAGGAACCACAGCAAGGTGTACGCCGGGACCGGGCCGCTTTTCAGTTTCGGGATCCAGAGCAGTGCAAACATCAACACCAACCCACGGACGGAGAACACCTGCGTCACGATTGACCGCGGGCTCTTTGAGTTCTACAAGACGTACTACGACGGAATCAAAAGTTTTGAATAATGGCAAATAGACCGAAATACAGCCCCGCCCAGGTGCGGCAGCTTAAAGAGGACTACCTCGAAGCGCTCAAGCAGAGCGCCGGCCTCATCACCCAGGCCTGCCGCAAGGTCGGCATCGGCTCCAGGCAGACCATCCTCAACTGGAGGGCGAAGGACCCGAAATTTGATGAGGCCTGCAAAGAGACCGAGAAGGAGGCCTGCGAGATGGCGCTCGACCAAGCGGAGGGCGCCCTGATGCGCAACATCCAGGCCGGCGACACCAAGGCCATCAAGTTCTACCTCCAGTGCAAGGGCAAGAGCCGAGGCTACGACCCGCGCCAGGAAATAGACCTCAACGCGACCGTCATCCGGCCCCGCGTAGTTTTTGACGACGAAAACGATGGCAGCGTACAGGATTAGCCGCAAATACGAGCCGCTCTGGAACGCGACCACCCGCTACACCATAGTGACGGGAGGCCGCGGCTCTGGCAAGTCCTTCGCGCTGGCCTGCGCCATGCTTGATAGCACCTACGACGACCCGTACAACATCCTCTACACCCGCTGGAACCTCACCAGCGCCGAGGTCTCCATCATCCCGGAGTTCACGGAGAAGATGGACCTGGGAGACTGCCGGTCCGCCTTCGCCGTCAGGCGCCAAGACGTCCAGAACCGGGCAACCGGCGGGCGCATCTGGTTCCGGGGCATCCAGCAGAGCTCGAAAAACCAAATCGCCAAGCTCAAGTCCCTGAACCGGCTGAAGACCTGGGTGCTTGACGAGGCCCAGGAGCTCATGTCGGAGAGCACCTTCGACACCATCGACCAATCCATCCGAGAGAAGGATGCAGAGAACCGCGTCATCCTGGTACTGAACCCGGCCGACATCTCCCACTGGATCTACCGGCGCTTCTTCCTCGAGCCCGGCGTGCCTTACGACTTCAACGGCGTCAAGGGCAACGTCACCTACATCCACACCACCTGGGAGGATAACCGGGCCAACCTCTCCCAGAGCTTCATTGATATCGCTGAGGAGCTAAAGCTCAGGGACCCCGACAAATACGAGCATCTCTACGGAGGCAAATGGCTGGTCCGCAAGGAGGGTCTCATCTACAAACGCTGGCAGCGCATCGCTCCGGAGGAATACCCCGACGGCCTCCCTCAGTGGTGGGGCAACGACTGGGGCTACGGAGGAGATCCGGACGCCCTGGTCCGCATGTGCTACGACCCGGTCACTGGCACGCTCTACGTCCGGGAGGTTAACTACCAAACGGGCCTGCTGCCGCGGGACATCGCCGCCCGCGTCGTCAAGGACGGTCAGCAGCTGGTCCACCACTACGAGACCCGAGAGGATCCAGAGCGACCTGGCCGTCTCCTCCTGGATCCGGAGACCGGCCAGCCTCAAAAGTTCCCGGTCATGTACGAGCCCCAGTACTGCAACGTCTACTGCGACCCCTCCAGGCCGGACAGCATCGCTGAGCTCCGTAAGATCTACGGCATAGCGGCCGCGCCCGGCATCAACCGAGACAAGAGCGGCCGCATCGGATGGCTCCAGGGCTTCGAGGTCAAGTACGTCGGAGAGCACATCCACCAGGAGGCCTGCAGCTACAGCTGGAAACCCAACAAAGACGACGACTCGATATTCACTGACGAGCCCCAGGACGGCAACGACCACGCCATGGACGCCATCAACTATGGAGCCTTCACGCACCTGCACCGCCTGGGCGTGAGCAACCAAATGCACGGGCAATAAAGGAGAAATCCCCATAACGCCTTATAACTTTGCGCAAAACGAGACGTATCATGAAAATCCTCTCCAACAAGACATACCAGCAGCTGAACGCGAAGGTCCAGGAGGCCGAGGAGCTCAAGGGCTTCTATGACGGCAACAACGCCGAGAACGAGTACCTGCAGAAAATCGCCTCCCAGATGAAGGGCATCAAGCTGCCGAACTTCGGGCCGTTGAACCGCGAGCAGATCAAGAAGGCCTACGAGACCTGCGCCCCCGTCAACGGCGTCATCGACTACATCGCTGACAACGTCGGCGAGGTCATGAAATACCTGGAGCTGCGCAAGATGAACCCGGACGGGACCTATCAGTATATCGACAAGCACTGGCTGCTGGACATCCTCCGCAAGCCCAACGACCGCTACAACCTCAAGCGCTTCGGAAAGGCCTGGGCCGTCAACCGGCTCCTGTTCGACGACGCGGAGGTCTATGCCCCGCTCACTCAGGGAAAGGACCGCCAGATTGATCCGACCATCGGCATGTACGTCCTCCCCGGCCAGAAGATAAGCGTCAAAGAAGGTGGACTGCTCAAACCCTTCGAGGGCATCAAGCTCATCAACGCCTCCGGGGACACCATCGACATCGAGGGCAAGATCTTCCAGTCCTTCGGCTACAACCTGGACGACACCTCCTACTTCGGCACGTCCAAGATCGTGGCCGCGGCCGTTTACCTGTCTGTCATTGACAAGGGCATGCGCCGCCAGGACACCAGCCTGGACAACGGCGGAGCCTCCGGCATCATCACCCCCAAGGCCGACTCCCAGACCTACGGCGTGCTGGCCTCTGACGCTGACAACGTGGAGAAGGAGGTGAACGGCAAAAAGAGCTTCAACAAGCTGAAGGCCCTCCGGACTCCCATCGAGTACCACGCCATCGGCTCCAGCCCTGTGGACCTCGCCATCCTGGGCGCCCACAAGGAAGCCGTCACGGCCCTCTGCTTTGTGTACCACATCCCCGTGGACCTCTACTACGGCCAGTCCAAATACGAGAACGCCAAGGAAGCCAAGAAGGCCATCTACGAGCAGCAGGCCATCCCCATGGCGGAGGAGTTCGGTGCAGATCTTCTGAGCTACGTCGGCCTGGACGATGAGTTCGAGCTGGTGGTGAACCGTGACGAGATCCCCGCCCTCCAGGAGACTCCGACGGAGACGCTGGACCGCATCACCAAGATGCACGGCTCCCTCAATGAGCTCCGAACCGCTAACGGCTTCGACCGCATCGAGGAGCCCTACGCCGACGAGCCTATGATCCCTCTGGGCGTCCAGTTTGGCAACGAGACCTACGACATCGACGAGAATGCCTAAGAAGCGGCGCATATCTCCGGCCGAGCGCCGGCATCAGGACTACCTGCGACGCAAGAGCCTGAAGACCGGCCACATCTATGAGAACCGGCTGCTGCGCTCCAGGGCCAAGGAGGTGAGGCGGGTGCTGGACATCTGCGCCCAGTACGACAACCCCATCGGCTGGCCCGGTATCATTGACGCTGCTCTGGACGAGACCAGCTACCTGCCCAAGTGGTGGGACGGCCTCTACCATGACGTCGGCCTGCCGATGTGCAAGAGCACGGCCCGGGACCTTAACAACGTCAAGGCGGCAGCGGACAACTCCGACATCCTCTGGCTGGGCAGCCTCCGGGACTACGCCGTCAACCGCGCCGGCTCCAACATCGTCATCGTCTCCGGCACCCTCCGGGAAACCCTCATCAACATACTCCGCGACATCATGGCAGAGGAAGCTGCCCTGGGCATCGAGAAGCTCACGAAGCGCATCTACGCCAAGTACCAGGAGCTGGCCAAGTGGCAGGTGCGGCGCATCGCCCAGACGGAGTCCATGGTGGCCATGGCTGACGCGGCCAACGTGGCGGCCGGCACCCTGGACGTCCAGTTCACCAAGCAGTGGTGCATCAGCGGTCTGGGTAACACCCGGGACACTCACGAGCTGATGGATGGCGTGGAGGTGGACCAGTTTGAGCCCTTCATCCTCCCGGGTGGTGAGCTCATGTACCCGCACGACGGAAGCCTGGGCGCAGACGCCTCTGAGATAATCAACTGCGCCTGCTGCTGCATCCGCCGGCCCAAGTGATTGCACCGTGCAACCAAATGCACACCCCGAAAGACATATATCCGCTTGTCTCATTGTATTTTTGCGCAAAAGAACTCGCACATGAAAGAGATCCAATACAAAGTCCATGTCTCCCAGGTGGAGGTCAAGGCAAACAGCGAAGACGGGAAGGTCCTGCACATTAAGGGCTACGCCTGCGCCTTCGGTAACATTGACAGCTGGGGAGACATCATCGAGTCCAGCGCCTGCGACGACTTCCTCAAGAGTGAGGACGCCAAGCGCATGAAGGTCTGCTACCAGCACAACTTCCAGGAGGTCATCGGCGTCATCACCAAGCTGGGCGTGGATGCCATCGGCCTCTGGTTCGAGGCAGACATCATCGACACCACCACCGGCCAGGACGTGCAGAAGCTCATCAAGGCCGGCGCCATCAACGAGCTCTCCATCGGCTACTACGCCGACAGGTACCGCTACGAGAAGCGGGACGGCTACGAGGGAGAGGTCCGTGTGCTGGAGGCCATCACCATCGTGGAGGTCTCTCCGGTCACCCGGGCAGCCAACCCCAAGGCCATCATCCTGGACGCCAAGAGCGCACCCGAGATGGTCAAGAGCATCCAGACCCTCGGCAAGGAGGAGTTCGACGCTCTCTACAAGGCCGTCAAAACTGAATTTGACAGGCGAGTGCTCGCCACCCTTTAGACAATCAACCCAAAACCCAATCCAGCCATGACTGAATTCGAAAAGAAAGCGGACGAAATCCGCCAGAGCGCTGAGCAGGCCAAGGCCGAAGCTCAGGCCGCCAAGGCTGAAGCAGCTGCTGCAAAGGCAGAGGCTGAAGCCGCCAAGAGCGAGCTCGCCAAGCGTGAAACCGAGCTCAAGACTGCCCAGACCAACATCGACAACCTCGATGCCTCGGTCAAGGAGCAGGCCGCATCCATCAAGGAGCTGAAGAAAGCCCTGGAGGCCGCCAAGAGCGTCTCCTTCAAGGCCGCCTTCCGCGCCGCCCTCGAGGAGAAGAAGGCCGACATCGAGAAGGCCCTCAACTCCAAGGCCGAGAAGTTCGAGGCCGTCCTCGAGCTCAAGTCCGCCGCTGCCATCGGCACCGGCAACGTGGACCCCAACAACCGCCTGAGCGTGGCTGCTGACCCCACCGTCTATGCCGCCATCCCTGCTGCCAACGTGTTCATCCTCGCCTTCGGCCTGCGTCCTCGCACTGCCAACAAGCTGGGATGGATCGAATCCACCAACCAGGCCGCCGTTGACTACGTCACCGAGCTGGCCCAGAACACCAACCTGTCCGACGTATCCTTCAGCGAGAAGACCCGCGCCTTCGGCAAACTGGCCCACAAGATGCAGATCTCCACGGAGTTCGAGGACTGGTTCGAGCAGCTCTACAACTACTGCGTGAACGAAGGCGTCCGCATGATCGAGGCCAAGCTCGAGTACGAGATCTACAACGGCGCCGGCGCTGACACCAACGCCACCACCCAGAAGAAGATCTACGGCCTCAAGAGCCAGGCCACGGCCTTCTCCGCCCTCGCCTCCCACGCAGTGTCCGACGCCAACGCCGCCGATGTCATCTTCGACGCCGTGGACCAGATCGCCAAGGAAGGCTTCCACGCCAACGTGGCCTTCGTCACCTGGGCCATCCTGCGTACCATCAAGTCCATCAAGGACGACAATGGCAACTACCTCTACGACAAGATCAGCGGCATGCTGAGCGGCATCCGCATCTTCCCGTCCGCCAACCTCGCCTCCGGTGAGATCCTGGTGGCCGACACCAACGCCGTAGAGATCTACGCCGGCAACAGCTACGAGCTGGAGTTCATCCGCAATGGCGCCTACGACGCCTACGACGTGTACTTCCGCAAGGCCGCGCAGGTGAAGGTCCCCACTCCCAACAAGAAGGGCCTCATCTACGTGGAGAGCGTCGACACCGCCATCACCGCCCTCGCCCCCGAGGAGTAATCCTCGCCCTTTCCCTCCTCCGCCCGGGAGCCGGTTAGCACCCGCCGGCTCCCTTTTTTCCCTTAAACCCCCACACCCATGATCCAGGCCCGAATCATTCAGTGCAACGACCCGCTGGCCGACCACCTCGAGCAGTTCAAGCAGTACGCCTCCATCCCCGACGACAGCAGGGACGGCATCCTGCTGAAGATGCTCAAGCGTGCGATGCTCGCCGTCCAGGAGAGCTCTGACGTGGCCATCCTGCCCTGCACCCTGGAGCTGACCGTCACGGAGGTGAAGGCCGGGGACGTAGTGAGGCTCTACCAGGGCGGCAAGACCGTGGTCTCCTGCAAGGACCAGAACGGCCTCAACGCCGGCTACGTCCAGGAGGGAGACCGCCTGCGGATGCTGGGCTGGTCTGACTCCCTGAAGGTCGTGTACGAAAACGACGTCATCGTCCCGGAGGCCGAGAAGCTCCAGCCGCTCATCTGGCAGCTGGCCACGGCCATCTATGACGGTGAGGACGCCAGCGTCCAGAATGCCATCTTGAGACAAACACACGGAATGCGATGAGACGAGACCCCCAGAACGCCCGCCGGTTCAACGACCGGATAACGCTCACCAGGACCGTGGCCACCGTTGACTCGATGAGCCACGCTTCCATTGGTGAGCCCCAGGCCGTGCTGGAGGTCTACGCTCAGGTCCGTCAGATGTCTGCCACGAAGACCATGCTGACCTTCCAGCAGGCCGACGTCGTGGGCATCGACATCGAAATGCGCAAGCCGGACGTGGAGTTCGACGGCATCACCTGGAGAGGCCACCACATCCACTTTCCCACGCCGGAAGACGTGGACAACCGCGGCAGGTACCTGCGCATCAGCGGCTGGTACCAGAAGGACAACCCCTACCAGGTGGAGCCTGAGCCCGAGCCGTCGGAGGTCATCTGATGGCCGGGCCCATCTCCGTGGAGGGCCTCGACAGGCTCCTCAAGAACTTCGACAAAGCGGAGAAGGAGATCCAACGGGCAGCAGCCATGAAGGGCCTGCAGAAGGCCGGCCTCGAGATCATAGCGGACGCCCAGGACAACCTCCGGACAAACGGCTCTGTGGTGACGGGCCTCCTCCGCCAGAGCGGCAAGGTCCAGAAGGTGGACGACTTCAACCTGGACGTGGGCTTCTTTGACACTGAAAACCGGCAGAGCGGCTATGCTTACTTTGTCGAGTACGGAAGACGGGCAGGCAAGATGCCTCCACCCGATGAGCTGGCCCAGTGGGCCTATAAGAAATTCCAGCTGCATGACCGGAAAGCAGCCCGGCAGGCAGGATGGGCGATGGCAGTCAAGATAGCGGCAGAGGGCACCGAGCCCCACCCCTTCTTTGCACCGGCCATCGAAAAGAACAAGAGCAAGATCATCGACGCCATCCGTGGCGCGATTAACGATGTAACGAGATGAGCATTTTTTCCAAGCTGTTCCAGCGCTATCCCCGCTATGAGGTCAGCGGCTACCGGACGATCTACAACGCCCTGGTGACCCGTCTCTCCCGTAGCGGAGTGACCGTGGGAAAGACGTCCAAGATGCCCAGGGTGGAGATCCACTCCATCCGTGAGGGCGAGCGCCTGGACAAGGAAGGAGCCATCCGCCAGATCACCCTGACCGTGGAGTCCATGAGCAACAAGAGCCTGGGCGACGCAGTCACCATGAACGAGGACAACCTCAAGCTGCTCACCGAATACGAACTGGAGCTGGACGGATGGACCTGCATGGGCATCATTCCGGGCCAGCTGCAGGACCTCGTGGAGAGCAAAGACACCGAAAAGATCGTCTATCGCCTCCTGCAGGAGATGGTCATCTTCCTGGAGAAGGTCAAGACGGACACACCGCCGACTCCCGCAGAGCCGGCCAATGAGCAAGGAAACAACTAAAAACCAGATACAGCAATGGCACAACTTGGAAACACCCGCCGCGTCTATATCGTGACCGGCACCACTCCCTCCTACAACGTGATGGCCGGGGAGCAGACCAACAGCCTCAACCGTACCGCCGAAGCCATCGAGGTCTCCGACAAGACCACCGACTGGGCGCAGTTCATCGCCGGCAAGAAGGGCGCCACCGCAGAGGTGACCGTCTTCCTCAACGACCTGAACACCGACCAGCAGCACGCTGTCCTGCAGGCCCTCACCGCCGGCAGCAAGGTCAAGGTGTTCATCGGCACCCTCAGCAGCAACTCTCCCTCCCAGGGTGACCTGTTCGAGGCCATCGTCACCGCCATCAGCGACACCAACGACGTGGGCGCCGTTGCCACCCGCAACATCAGCCTCACCGCCACCGGTGCCATCACCCACTATCCGTCCCTCTCCTAAAACTCGTGAGCTATGGCAGTCCTTGGAAACAGCCGCAAGGTATATATCGCAGCCGGCACCTCCGGAACCCCGGAGGCCTGGCTTGCTGGTGAGCAGAACAACAGCGTGAACCGGACGGCCGAGGCCATCGAGGTAAGCGACAAGAGCTCCGAATGGGCGCAGTTTATCGCAGGCAAGAGAGGGGCCACCATCGAGGTGACCGTCTTCACCGACGACGTGGATGGCGGACCGCAGTCCGTGGCGCTCAATGCGCTGCACACTGGCGGCTACGTCCGTGTGCTCGTTGGCGACGTCCAGGACGACACGCTCGTCTCTGGCGACCTGGCGACCGGCATCATCACGGCCATCAGTGACACCAACGACACCGGGGCCGTGGCCAGCCGTACCCTCAGCATCACCATCACCGACTCCGTGACTCACACCGCTGAGACTCCCTCGGAGGAAGAAAATGACGCATAGCTATGAGGACGCTGAGGAGGAAAATCCAGCTGAAGGACGGAGTGGAGGTGGAGACACTATTCACTCCGCACCTTTTCAGCTACAAGGACGAGAAGGGGCTCACCCTGGAGACCGGCGGCGACGCCGTCCAGGTGATGGAGACCTACGCCGACATCTACTACCTGGCGGCCATCAACGCCTGGGAGCTGGATGGCAAGGGAACGGCCGAAGACTTCCCCTACACCCGGGGAGACTTTCATGAGTATGCAGCGATTAACCCGAAAGGCTTTGGCAAAGACGTCGATTTTGCCGTTGTAGCGCTCACCGGGAAGACGGCTAAGGAATTAGTCGGCCAGCAGGAGAAAAGCGAAAATAGCGGCACTTCTGAGGCTCCAGAGAGTAAAAAAAAAGTTTTTCGCTGGATTGGCCGTCTATTGAAGCGTTCCTCGTAGGCCGGTGCGGCCTCACTGAAGACCAGGCCGCCCGGACCAGCTGGCATGAATACCAGCTCCGGCTGAAGGGAAAGGAGGAGGAGATACACGGACAATGGTCGCTGGTCCGCTGGCTCGCATGGCAGGAGATGCTCCTGTCTCCGAACATCAAGCCGGGCAACAAGCCCAAGACTCCGCAGTCCTTCTGCCGGTTCCCCTGGGAGACGCCAGAGGCCGAGGAGCTCCGCAAGAAAGCCGAACAATACCGAGTAACTCCGGAGGAGGAGGAAGCCCTCAACAAGATCTTAACCGAATGGGAAGCCCGAAAGGCCCCAAAGACCACGCAGGAAAATGAGCAAGATAGGTGATCTCTTCGTCCGACTTGGACTGAAAAAGGATGAGTTTTCCAAGGGCATCAAGGATGCCAAAAGGGAAAGCTCGTCCTTTGTCGATAGCCTCAAAAACATAGGAGCCAAGGGCAAGATAGCCTTTGCAGCCGTGGCGGCCGCCGTTGTCGCCGTGGTCTCCGCCCTCAAGGAGCTGGCCAAGCAGAATCAGACCCTGGGCGACGAGATCCGGAAGACCGGCGCCAGCCTCTCCGCCATGTGGGACACGATGAAGACCTCCATCGCGTCCATGGACTTCTCCAATATCATCTCCAACCTCTCCGAGGCTAACCGCCTGGCCCGTGACCTCTACGATGCCATGGATGCCATGGGAGAGATCGGCACGTCCTACAACATCGCCCTGGCCGAGCAGCTCCAGCACATCAACGAGCTCAAGATAGCCCTCCGAGACCAGACCCTCTCCGACGATGAGCGCATCGCAAAGGGCGAGGAGCTGCTGGAGATTTACCGCAAGCTGGAGGAGAACCCCGGCCGCGGCCTGGAGCGAGTGAAGGACACCACCCTGGACTACTACATGCAGCGCATGGGCGTCAACATGGAAGGCCGCACGGACAAAGAGCTGGCCGCCATGCGCAAGAAATACGTGGACTTCTTCAAGTGGCTGGGCACGGCGGAGGGTGAACGGTACCAGGCCGCGGCAAAGAAGGTGGGCAAATCCTTTGGCGGGCTGGACTCCTCCAAGGGCCAGGCCTACCTGCGTAACGCCGCCAACAACGGCAAGGATGAATACGCTCGCCTCACCTATGGCTACGTCCAGAAGATGGGCGACAAAGACCGTGAGAAGCTGGAGCAGGCCGTCACCGCCTACTACCAGCAGCAGGCCAAATACTCCGGGGAGACGCTCAGGATCCAGACGCAGATAAACTCTCTCAAGGCTCAGACCACAAACGGATCCGGAGACCAGGTGGACAAACAGCGGGAGCAGGCGGAGAAAATCCTCCAGCGTGCCCAGGACGCCGCCAAGAGCGAGATCCAGCTGCTGACCGAGAAATACGACGCGGAGAAGGCCCTCCTGCAGCAGTATGGTCTTGACACCACCGCCCTCTGGGATGAGTACATCTCCAACCTCAAGGAGATGCTCGACACCAAGCTCACCGACAAGGTAATCAAGATAGACTTCGAGGTGGACGAAGCGGATCTCAGCGAGGTGGACGATGAGATACAGGCCTTCATCGACAACTTCATACAGGAGTACGAGGATAAGGTTGCAAGGATCCAGGAGCTCTCCGACGCCTTCGCCAACGCCGTGACCACCGGCTTCTCCAACGCTTGCCAGGAGATGGCCGAGCAGTTCATGGGGCTGACCGAGCTGAACGGCGGCGCAATCTTCCAGGCGCTCCTTGACCCGCTGGCCGACATGGCCATCAAAGCTGGCGAGATCATCATGGCCGAAGGTATTGCAACTGAGGCTGCCAAGAGCGCCCTGGAGACCTTCGGCGAGACCGGCTGGGGAGCAGTCGCGGCCGGTGCCGCCCTCGTTGCAGCCGGTGCAGCCGCGAAGGCCGGCCTCAAAGCCCTCGCTGCTACTGGTGGAAAGAATACCAGCACCGCGGCCTCCTACAGCGGAAGCGCCGGCTCCTCTGGCACGCAAAGCATCCAGACGGAGCTGACCGTTTACGTGAAGGGCACCATCCGGGGCTCTGACATTGTGCTGTCCGGACAAAAAACCGTTAACTCCTGGGGACGATGAGTACTTACTACTTGAAATACTACGCGGAGATACTGAACTTCCGCGGCCAGCTGTCCAGGGTCGAAATCCTCCAGCGAGACACACAGCCCGCATCCGTCCTCCAGATAGGGGACGTTTGTGGTCTTGCGCTGGAGATACAGGGCGGCCAGGATGACGTGTTTGCGCCTATCATCAAGACGCAGGCCCGCCTGTCCATGGTCTCCAGCGACGACAAGCCCACGGCCGATGGCGTCAAGTATGGAAACTGGGGCGAGTTCTACACCCCGGACGCCACGCTCTACAAGATGGTCATCAAGACCAAGACCTCGCCTTCCGTGCAAACCTGGGACACCCGCTGGACCGGCTACATCACACCGGACAGCTGGCAGGAGGGCCTGGAGTACCGGAGCGCCATCACCATCGTAGCCCGTGACAACATCGGCCACCTGCAGGACTTCGAGTTCTCCGGCAACATGCCCTCCGGCATAGACGCATACGGGCTCATCAGCATCCGCGACCTCATCAGCGCTGCCATGGATCTGGTGGAGATGCCGATGACCCTGCAGACGAACACGACGCCCGGAGACTTTGAAGCAGACGGCACCAGCGTCCTGGACTCCATGGTCCAGGCTTCGCTGTTTAAGGATGACGACTGGTACCAGGTCATTGAGGAGCTCCTGGACGCCATAGGCTACTGCCTCCGCTACACGGACAACAACCGCTTCACCCTTGCGCCTGTCCGGCACATCCCTCTGCTCGGCGGGACGCAGACGCCCGGCAGCAACGCCTTGGAGTTCTACGGCGGCACCGGTGAGGTGGTCCCGGCCGCAAAGAAGGTGGTCGAAGAACATGACTACAGCTACGAGGGAGAGACCAATCTGGCCGTCAATGGAGACTACTCCATCGGAAGCTCCAACCCGTACACATACAAGTGCTACATCGGCCACAAGAAGGCCGACTACGTCTTCACCTATCCCATCTATCACGCGGCTGCTCCCTATGCAAAGGTGACGGATCCAGGCAACACCGTCTGGAAGCAGGGCGCAGACTTCTGGAAGCCCGGCCAGGCCTCCTCGCTCATGCGCCTCCTGGAGGGAGACGGATGGGACAACTGCATCTTCCTGGCGGCAAACGGCCTCGACGGGCAGGAGGGAGAAAGCGCAGGGACCGACCTCCGCACGCAGTCCCTCCGGTTCCACTGCGGAACGCCTGACGTGACGCTCCGGCTCTATTTCCACCGCACCCCCGTAACCGTAGCGCATTGGGGCTCCGGCTGGGATCCCCAGCCCCCGGCAGATTGGGACGGCGTAGTCCCTATGGACGAGCCTTTCTTTGGCAAGGCCGGCCTCTACAAAATCCGCTACTCCATCAAGATGGAGCACGGCAACGACGTCTTCTGGTGGGACAACGGTGAATGGAAAGACACGGAGGCCCTCAACGAGCAGGAGTACGACCCCATCACGCAGACCACGGACGTGGAAATCCCGCTCGGAGCGAATGCCGAGGTGGAGGATGACGTGTTCATCACGCTGAACATCCGCCATATCGAGTACATGATGACCGGCATGCGTGCTCTGGACCAGTTCCCCGGCTCCGACTCCACACTGATGGGCTGCTACGCCCGCCTCAGCAATGCGACCGTGGAGGCCAACCAGACGAACCTGGCCAAGAACACCGTCCGGACAAACAACGACGAGAAAAACAACGTCATCATCAGCAGACGCCCGAGAGTGTCCCCTCTGAGCCGCGAGGTCAAGATAGCCATCCCCGCCAGCTATGAGGATGCCCTGTTCTACTATCCGACAGGCGAGGACTTCCCGAAGCAGTACCCCTACAAGGGCAACTGGAACACGGTCTCCGGCAACACCGTGAAGCCCCTGCCCGTTATCATCCACCAGCAGCTGCTCTGCTATCGTGGTGCGAGCCTCTGGGAGCTCTCCGGAGAGTGCGCTCCGCAGAACAATGGCATGTTCCGCTTCGATAGGCTCATGGTCTATAAGAACCGGACCTACCTCATCCAGTCCGCTACGCTGGACTACATGACCGGCACCGTGTCCGGCATCATTCTCCGGGAGTTCCTGAACTACGACGATGTCTGGGATGACACGGAGCAGGGAGACTGGGAGGACGACGGCATCTACAACTCCATCGGCGGAGGATCCACCGGCGGCGGATCTGGCCACGGAGGCTCCACCGGCGGAGGCGGCGCATATAGCAAAAACTTCTTCGAGGAGGATGGCGAGGGCGGCATCAAGCTGAAGGACGAATACACCGGCCTCTGGACAAACGGCTTCCTCAGCGGCTTCGGCTTGGGCCCCGGCGGAGGTGGAGGTGGCGGAGGCATAGACCTCGATCGTGTCTGGGAGTCCCTGACCAACAACACCGACAAGCCCAACGTCAAGATCAACGCAGCTCACATCCCCATCGCTGCCGCGCAGACCATCGGCGGCGTGAAGGTGGACGGCACGACCATCACCATAGACGCCAACGGCGTCATCAGCGCCGTGGGTGGGGGCGGCTCCGGATCCGTGAACTCGCTGACCGTGGGAACGGACAACTATCAGCCGGATGCCTACGGCGTGATAACCATCCCGGCCTACCCGACCAGTCTCCCGGCCTCTGACGTTTACGACTGGGCCAAGGCGGCATCCAAACCGTCCTACTCCCTGTCCGAGATCAGCGGCACCAGCGACCTCCAGGCCATCGAGGCGTTGACCGGCACGGGCCTCCTCAAGCGGACCGGCTCCAACACCTGGGCCCTGGACACCAGCAGCTACCTGACCGCCGTCCCCAAGGCGACGGACAGCGTCATCGGCGGCTTCCAGACCGGCTACTCCGAGAGCGGGAAGAACTACGCCGTCAAGATGTCCGGCAACAAGGCCTACGTCAACGTGCCCTGGACGGACACCGTGTACTCCCTGCCCCTGGCCGCAAGCGGCACAAGAGGCGGCATCCAGGTGGGCTTCTCAGAAAGCAACAGCGGCAGCTCCAGCAACCGGAACTACGCCGTGCAGCTCTCCAGTGAAAAGGCCTACGTCAATGTGCCCTGGACTGATACCGTGTACACGCACCCGACCGGAGGTGCCAATACGACCATCACCGCTGCAGCCGGCAAGGTCCTCTCCGCCATCAAAGTGGACAGCCTGGGCCACGTATCCAGCGTCTCCTCGAAGACCCTGGCGACCACTGACATCCCGGACCTCTCCGGCACGTACCTCCCCCTGACGGGCGGGACGCTCACAGGCAATCTCACCATCCAGAACAACAAGACTCTCACGCTGGGAAATGGAGTCCTCTCCTGGGACAGCGCAAACAACGCCTGGAAGCTGACGGGCAACCTCATCGTCACTGGCTTCCTGACCGGCTTCAACACAAACCCGTAACGACATGGGACACAATAATCGCAGAATACAGGGCCCTGTAACCGTCCACGCGGGCGGAGACATCGACACCATCCTCGGCATCAACTCCGGGGATGTTGCCACGCAGTGCCAGCATGCGAACAACAACAAATACTCCCTCTATAAGCCCCTGGCTGGAGAGGGGGCCTGCAAGGGCTATATGCTACTCGCAGAGCGCATCCAGAACTTCCACTCCCTCATACCCCAGGATATGGCCTCCCTCCGGTCCAGCAGCACCTTTGCCACGGTACCCACTCCGACCAAATGGGGCTATAAGTCCCGCGCCGGCTTCACCGCCCGGCCTGGAGACTACCTGAAGATTGACACCGACCTCCAGCACACAGCTGAAGACGGCTACGATGCCGACGCGGAGGCTCCGCTGCAGATGGCCACCGATGTCACCTGCACCATCGTCACCACGGCCACCGGAGGCACACTGCTCTGCCCGACGTTCAAGTACAACGAGCAGAGCGTCAATGCCTACGGTAACGCCAACATTGCACTATATCTCCGTGACCTGATCTTCCGCTACTACGGCGAGCGGGAGAACATCGCCGCCTGGAAGCTGCCGTCCGCCTACGACGACATCTTCAACGCAAACGGGGCCCTCAGCACAGGCGTCTGGCGCTTTGCCATTGGGCTGGCCATCAAAACCGGCGAGAACGGACCATACAAGTGGGTCATCATCTCCTCCGTTGAGCCGCTCTCCATCCCGTTTATAGACACCAACTGGGCCACGACCTGCTACGATAAGATGATAAACGCATCGGCCTGCCAGTCCGTGGCAAATGCCATCAAATACGCGGTCCGGAACTACGGCCAGACGGTGATCCCTTGCATCCCGTTCCTGGCCTGCGACCTCAAGTACTTCCCGGATGGGCAGTCGACTCCCGGCTGGCGCTTCACCGGCGGCAGCTACGACCGCGCCATCACCTTCCCGGAGGGCGACACGTTCAACCTCACGCCCGCCGGTTTCGCAACCACCCTCGCCATCAGCTACGCCGCCTTCAGGGTGGCCTACACAAACACCAACGACCCAACGCAGAACGTCAGCGGCCTGACTTGGTACAACGGGACCGGCATCGCCGTCAGTGGCCAGGCCTACATGGCCATCACACTGCCCAGGCCTACCGGGTACAGCTACTGCATCATGGAGCTGACCTTCACCATGAACACGCACTTCGGTGCCTCGTCCAATTTCGTGGGAGGCATTCTGGTCAGCAGCGGAGCAACAGCAGGACAGCTCTACACGAATGACGGCCAGGCCATCAGCAGCATCTCCGGCGAGTGGATAAACTCATCGCACACCTACAAGCTGAGGTGCATGGGTCCTACTTTGCACAGCCTCATGCAAAACGCTCCTGCCAGCTCGTTCCCTCTCCAGGACACCAGCGGCTTCGATGTGTACTTTGATAACACGCAAATGGCCTCCCGGCAGCACAAGCTCGCCGCGGGAACCATGATAGCACTCCAAACCTCATAAAACATCAACATCATGACAAACAAAACCCGCATCGAAATGGGCCTCAAGGTCCTCGCCCTGGTACTCTGGGGCCTCACCCTCATCATCACCTGCGCCGGCCTGTGGAATGCCGCCGCAGACGCAAAGTCCATCCCCGGCTACCAGGTACCCGGCCTCTACATTGTCGCCTCCGTGGCGCTGTTCATCATCAACGGCGTGGCCATCTTCCTCAACGCAAAGAAGGTCTCCAAGCAGTACGAGCACGACTAAGCCATGAAAAAGACTAAGACCATCGACTTCCGGCACTTCAAGGCGTTCATCGGCATCACGCAGGAGAAGACCGAGACCATCGACATCTCCCTCAAGTTTGCCGACATGCTCTACACGCGGGTCAACGGCATCGTAGCCCACGACCTGGCCCTTCGCATCTACAAAGCACAGGATCCTGTGGAGTTCACGGAGGAGGAGCTGGCAGCCCTTATGCCCTTCGTGGAGGAGCACTTCACCCCGGCGTTCATCGACTCCTTCAACGCCAATGTAGTGTAAGTGCAACCAAATGAACGGTCTCCACGCGAAAAAATCCTAAAACCCATAGTAACTTGCAGGCAAATGGCAACAATAACTCTCAGACCCATACGACAGCAGACCGACGTCACCCTGCGGGCCACTCTGACGGACAACGGAGTCCGGATGAGCTGGCCGGATTTCAGCCGCGTGGCGGCCTTCATCTACTCCGAGCGCCAGCGCATCATCGCCGGCGAATGCACCGTGGAGGTGGACCCGGAGGACGACACCGTCCTCATCTGCCGCTATGATGCAACCAAGCCCCAGCATCTGGGCATCCAGAAACTCGTGATCGCCTGCACCTACGGGGAGCAGAAGAACACCTACGACAAGCAGGCCTTCAAGTTCGTGGCCACCACCGATGAGACCCTCGATGACGGCACGACCGTTGAGGATGAGGTCGCAGAGGTGGACATCGACGTCACGGACCTGGACACCTCCGCCCTCACCGGTGCCATCACGGAGGCCCTGTATGCAGCGCAGGCCGCAAATGAAGCAGCAGAGAAGGCCAACGACGCAGCGACCCATGAGCCCTACATCGACGAGACCACGGGCAACTGGTTCGTCTGGGATCCTGACGCCCAGGAGTACGTGGACACCGGGCAGCCCGCACAGGGCGACCCGGGCTTCACGTTTACGCCCACCACCGACCCGATGGACCCGGAGTACCAGGACGAATACCAGAGAGTCCTGGCGGTCCTCTACCAGGCCATCGCAGACGTGCGGGACTCTCTCACCCGGATGACTGAAGCGCTCCAGGCCTCTGCCCTGGCGGCCCAGGAAGCCGCCCGTGCAGCAGCTGAAGCGGAGGCCGCCAGCGAAGATGCAGACGGCTCTGCAGACAACGCAGACTCCGCCGCCTACATCGCCAACCAGAAAGCCGCCCTCGCTGCAGAGGCCGCAGAGGCGGCCGCCAGAGCTGCCCGGGCTGCAAGTGATGCAGCCGCAGAAGTGGAAGGCGCAGCGGAGGCCGCAGCGGAGGCTGCACAGGCCGCCACCCAGGCAGCTCAGACCGCCAACGACAAAGCCGCCCTGGCTGACCAGAAGGCCACAGCCGCCGCTACCCAGGCCGCCTATGCCAAGCAGCAGGGCGACTACGCCAAGGGCGAGATCGACGGCGCCAAGGGCAGCTTCCCGTCCCTCAATGACCGCTTCAATGCCACCGAGGAGACCGCAGTCACCCTGGACCCCACCACCAACCCGGTGGACCCGGAATACCAGGATGAGTACCAGCGAGTGCTCGCCGTGCTCTACCAGGCCATCAACGACGTGGTCGCCGCCCTCCAGCTGACCAAGGACTCCACCACCGACGCCAGGAGCGCAGCAGCAGCTGCCAATCAGGCGGCAAGCAATGCCGCTCTGGCTGCCGCAGAGGCGCAGATACAAGCCCGGAGCGCAGAGGCCGCTGCCGCTGCTGCACGTGCTGCCATGGACGAGGCGAAGGGATCCTATCCGTCCCTGAGCGCCCGCCTCAATGCCATCGAAGACGGCAAGCAGGACAAGATCAACGACCTCGAGCAGATCCGCGAAGGCGCCAGGGCCGGCGCTGAAGCCTACAAGAAGCCCGCCTCCGGCATCCCCAAGATTGACCTGCACCTCAGCGTCCAGCAGTCCCTCGGGAAAGCCGACACAGCCTACCAGAAGCCCGAGACGGGCGTCCCTCTACTTGACCTCTCCAGCGGAGTCCAGGAGTCCCTGGGCAAGGCTGACACCGCCATCCAGTTCGTGGAGAACAACGACCCCTCCAGCCTCGTTACTAATTAAGAAATAGCAAATACACTATGAGCACCGTACAAGGAAACCTCATCGACCACAACGGAAACAAGGTCGCCGTCAACACCCTGGCAGCCGCCGTCTGGGATGCCGCCAAGCAGCAGGCGCTCTCCGCCACCCTCGGGGAGACGCCTGACAAGCGTGCCCTGGGCTATCCGACCTTCGCCACCGTCACCGACTATCCTGCCGGCCAGGTGGTGTTCTACAACAACACCCTCTGGCGCTTCACCGTCAACCACACCGCCGGGGCATGGGATGCTTCTGAGGTGGAGGCCTACAGCATGAAGGACCTCATCAACGACATCAACGCCCTGCTGGGTGACTTCCAGAACGTACTCGGCTACAGCTCCACCAAGAGCATCATCACCCTCACTGCAGGGGAGACCGGCAAGTACGTCAAATGCGCCACCCGCTCCGCAGAGAACAACGCCAACTTCAACATCTCCGCCCCCTTCGACGTGGATGCCTGCACGGAGCTGCTGATCAAAACCGGCTTCAACCCGAGCAGCAACGACTACGCCTCCCTGGACATCTCCGTCATCGCCATCTACGAGGAGATCCAGCGCCAGCGGGTCGTCCAGAAGAAGAACGGCTCCAACCAGCCGCTCTACTACGTCGTGGTCATTGACCCGGAGACTGGCCAGGAGACCGTCACCACCGAGGAGACCACGACGAACACCGGCTATCCCATCTATGTGGAGGAGACCTACACCGAGCACCGCTACCTCCCCAACAATGAGGACCGCTTCGTGAGGATCCCTGACACCGGCTACTACGTGGCCAACATCCCACAGAGCTGCAAGTGCGTCATCTCCTACATGCCCGGCGTCACTGACCTCGAAGTCATCGCCCTCAAGTACGGAGCCCTGGCCAACCTCACCAGCCAGCTCTACGGCATCTACGAGCACCGCACCATGGCGGAGGCGATGGTCTGCCTCGCTTACCGTCTGCAGGCCATCGAAGACAGCCTCGGCAAGCTCGGCAAGGCCACGGCCGACACCGTGGACGCCAACGAGTTCACCCGCTACCTCTATCCTACCGTGCTCCTGGGCGCCGGTGTGCCGGCAGCCGCCACCCGTCCTGCCAACCTCCCGGCCAACCTGCCCTGGGACGGCGTCCCCGCCTTCAAGGGTCAGCTCTACATCAACACCTCGGCCGCGTCCGGCGGACTCTACTACGCCAAGGGCGTCAGCGCCGTCTCCGACTGGATCAACGCATAAAATCATCGTAAGCCATGATCAAATACTACGAAACCGAGGCGGCCTACGCTGCCGACGCCAAATCCCCCTTCGAGTCCCAGGTCTCCCTCGTTGGCGAGAGCAACGGCATCCACTACGACGGCCGCAACGTCATAGTGGGGGCCAAGCACGCCAAGACTGGAGCCATCGTGGTCCTGGACGGCAACAGCGCCATCCACTTCGTGGCCCTGGACACCTTCTCCAGCTCCAGCTTCATGTCCAACTACACCATCGTGGGCGTGGTGGCCGTGGGCGTGGACCATCCGGACTTCCGCGGCAAGCTGGTCATCGTTCACAAGGAAAACGCCAGCAAGCAGTGGTCCGCCATCTACTCCTTCAAGCTCACCGGCTACACCCTGGACGGCACCGACCGCACCGGCATCCTCTCCATCAGAACTGCAGATGCCTGGGGAACTGCAAAAGACTTCACCGTGAGCTACAACGCATCCACGGCTGCCGAACTTGTGGAGCAGCTCAATTCCTACTTCTCCGCAGATACGCAGTACACCCCCGCCGGAGGTACCGCGATGAATAACCCCTTCAAGACGCAGAACTGGGTGGCGAGCAAGGATGCCAACGACAACATCACCCTCACCTTCATTTTCTCAGACTACCGCCAGGCCAGCAACGCCGGCAAGACCGGCTTCGCACTGACGGCCAATCTGCTGCCGGGTATTACGGCTGGATCCAACATTCTCCGCTACAATGGAAACCGTGGAGCGGACGGCCCCATCTCCAACTGGGACCGCGCCATTGCCTATTTCTCTGCTGACAATAGCAGCGCTTCCTACAATCCGACTTCTAACGTAACATCCCCCAAGCTGCAGTACCCCATCTGCAAGCCCGCCTATCTTGGTGTCAGCTCCTACCGCAAGGATGGAGACACGCAGCTGGACTACTGCTCCGCTCTCCGCGCCATCTATGGAGAAGGCGAGGCCGGCTGGCTCAAGTTCATGGAGTCCTTCTGGCCGGTGCGTCCGACCAACTACGGCGTCATGGGCGACAAGGCCACCTACGGAGACGGACTCAAAAACACCTACATCATGGCGGGCGTCAAGTTCACCAAGCAGGACAGCACCCAGATAGTGGCCTTCCCGGCTGCCGACTACTGTGCCTCCGTGGTCTACAACCACGAGCTGCTCAAGAAGGGCGCCTGGCAGCTGCCCGACGTGGACACCCTCTGCGCCGTGCTGAAGACCGTCAAGTACAACACTACGAACAACCGGAATGCAGACCCCGTGAACCGCGCCCTGAATGCCATCGGAGGCTCGGCCATCTCCAACGGTTCGTACATCTGGTCGTCTTCCCGTTACGTCGCCAACGGCGCATGGTACTCCTACGGCGGCTACGGCTCCCTGAACAGCAACAGCATGTACGTCTCGATCCAGGCGGTCCCGGTCGCGCTTTTAGACGTGAGCGAAGCGAACATCTAAAACTTAATCCTTGGCGAGGCCGCTCCGGCGGCCCGCCTTTCCCTTACCAAGAATGCGAAGCGAGTACAAAGAGTTCAAGACCCTGCCCGGAGAAAGACCGGTCCCCAGCATCAAAGTTGACGCCTTGAAGCTGCTGGCCCTCTTGCTCAGGGCAGAGCTCATGATGACGGCCGTGGACCGCAGGCGCTATGCCGACCGGGCCATCGCCGCTATCCAGGACGTCATCCGTGACTTCCAGATAGCGCACGACTTCGAGGATGAGCGCCTCACCTATCTCAAGAAGATGTGGGGCGACATCGCCGTCTTCATGGACCTCATGCGCATCATCGGCGAGACCAACGCCATCCGGGTCAACCTGGCCACGCCCAAGCTCAAACGCAAGGATGGAGAGCCGGTCGATACGATGACACCGGACCAGATGAAGCTGGAACTCCTCAACCGCGTCGCCTCCCTGGATGAGGGAGCCACCAAATGGAAAAACAGCATAATGAGAAACAAGGGCACGACCCACACCAAAGAGTGACCTGGGCAGGCTCCCTATTGAATAAAGGAGGCTCTGCTGGCGGAGGACCCGCCAGCTAAACCGCAAGGAAAGAACCTCGGAGAACGCTGACGGTTCGAACATCTGGTCGTCTTCCCGTTACAACGCCAACAACGCATGGTACTCCAACGGCAACAACGGCTACCTGAACAACAACAACATGTACAACTCGAACCAGGCGGTCCCGGTCGCGAATTATTCAAAAAGGAATGGACACCAAAACCCTCATAGACGCCTATCTGGGCTGCCGCTCCAACAAGCGACGCAGCCCGGACAGCGTTTATTTCGAGCTGCACTGGGAGAGAGACCTGAAGCGGCTCGAGGAGGACTTTGCTGACCGCTCCCTTGTTTCCCTTCTTTATGCTTTTGTGGCACCGCGTCCCAGGCCCAGAGAGGTCATCGCGTGCCTCATGCAGGGCAAGATCCTGCAATACTATTTCGACATCAACGTCCGCCCCAAGGTGGAGGGAGAACTGACCGAGCGGACCTACAACAACCGCATCGGCTACGGCCCGAACAAAGCCGTGGAGCAGCTGATGAAGGACATCCGCGAGGTCTCCCAGAACTACACCAGGGACTGCTGGATCATCGGCCGAGACATACGGGCCTACTTCCCGTCCAGCGACCTGGACCGCTCCTACGAGCACTACCGCGCCCTCATAGAGCGCTACTTCTCCGACCAGCCGGAGCTCCAGGAGGACCTCCTGTACATCTTGCTCCGTACCAACTACTCCTACCCGGAGGAGAACATACACCTGCGGAGCCCTCGGTGCAAATGGGATCCAATCATCGCCGAGGGAAAATCCGTCATCTTCAACGCCAAGCCGGGGAAGGGCGCATGCCTGGGGAACCAATACTGGCAGGTGGAGAAAAACTACGACCTCAACGACTTCGACCACTTCCAGGTGGACACATGTGGCCTCCACTACGTCCGCTTTGTGGATGACATGCGCTGGGTGGTGGCCAACAAGGAAGCCGGCCTCGCCCATGTAGCCCTGAGCGAGAAGAAGCTGAAGGAGGAGTACGACTACGAGATGCACCCGCGCAAGCGCTCCTGCCAGCACTACACCAAGGGCGGGGACTTCATCGGCATCTGGTTCAAGCCAGGCCGGACCTATATCGGTAACCGCGTGGTCCGGAACGCAAAGAAGCACATCCGGGAATGGAACCGGCACGCCTCCCAGGACAACATCGACCACTTCATCGCCAGCATCAACAGCTACACCGGCCAGATGAAGCACCATGCCGCCTACAACATCATCCGGGACCTCGTGGACAACTGCGTCTCCCAAAAATGGCTGAGGTACGTCCACTTCAACGAGGACCGCCTCTGCTACCAGGCCAACGCCGGCTACACCCACAACGAACTCCTGCTACGGAAATACCACTTTAAACTGCATAGAAATGACAAAGCAAGAACAGCTCAACGTCCTGGAGTCGCGGCAGCTTGAACTCCAGCGTATCATGTCCTCATCTGACGCCCACGCAGCCAAATGCACCAAGCTGGGCAAGAAATTCAGCACCCAGTACCCGGATGACTACACCGCGTATCTGGCGGCCAACGAGGAGTACAATGCCAACGAGGTCCTGATCGAGGAGCTCAAGAGAGAAATCGAGGAAGAGGAGGAGCGCCAGGAGCCTGGACCGGAAGAACCAAAGGAGGAATAGACCATGGACTGGACTCAGATCATCACTACCCTCCTGACCCTGCTCATCCCAACGGGTGGGCTGGTGGCCATTTTCACGATGGCCGAGAAAAAGAGCGCTCTGATGCTTGAGAACGCCAAGGCCCTCGCCCAGAGCTACAAGGAGCTGGCCGACGAGTACCAGCAGCGGGAGAAGGAGACGCAGCAGCTGCTCACGCAGAAGGAAGACGAGCTCCTCAAGCAGATCCGGATGAACTCCAGCCTCCGGCACAGCCTGGACGACGCGCACACCGAATGCGCCGTGGCCAAGCTCATGTACTGCAAGAACAGCAAATGCCCGCAACGTGACCCGCCCTTCGGAAAGGATGCCAATCTCGTAGTCCAGGAAATGGAGCAAAAGACTCAAAGACGCTACAATGGGAACGATCAGTAAGAACTTCAGCTACCGCGAATTCGAGGAGAGCAAGACCGCCAAGGACCGCGGCATCATCAACGCCATCACCACCTTCGAGGTGCGGAACGCCGTCCGGGAGCTCACCCTGGAGGTCCTGCAGCCTCTGAGGGACGCCTGGGGCAAGGCGCTGCACATCAACTCCGGCTACCGCTGTCCGCAGCTCAACGCCGCCGTGGGAGGCGCTGCCACCTCCCAGCACACCAAGGGAGAGGCCGCCGACGTCAAGGCCGACGATCCGCTCGCTCTGGCCCAGCTGGTCCATGATCTGGGCCTGCCCTACGACCAGATGATCCTCTACCCGACCTTCGTGCACATCTCACACAAGCTGGGCGGCCCCCAGCGGAAACGCATCCTCTACAACAAGAGCTACAAAGGTGAACACGTTAAAACCGACAAAGCATGAGAAAGATCTGGGACTGGCTCGTAGGGCTCATCACGAAGGTGTCCTACGACAAATGGCTGCACTGCATAGCAGGCCTCATCATCGCGGCCTTCTTCGCCATCGTCATCCGTGACCCCTGGTGCATTGCACCGGCGGCCATTGCAGGCGTGGCCAAGGAGGTCTTCGACCTCATCACCACCAAGAAATTCGACTGGAAAGACCTGGTGGCCACCATCGCCGGCGGCCTCATCATCCAGGTCTTCGTCTGGATCCGGATGCTCCTGTAATGGAACGCAAGCTCGCATACATCGCCATCGCCCTGGTATTCCTCCTCGGTCTTTTTGTAGGTCTTTGGCTCCGAGGACTCGTACCGGGGCAACCGGCGCTGCCCGTCAAGCCGGACACCATCTACGTGGACAAGCCCGTCTTCGTTGACAAGCCGGTGCCCGTTGAGGTCACCCCGAAGGGCTACGAGCTCGTGCCGGCAGGGACCATAGACAGGGTCACCCAGCAGATCCGGCTCCTTCAGGACTCCCTGGAGAGGAAGCCCACCATCGTCGTCCGAGACAGCCTCATCTACATAGACGTCCCCATGGAGCAGAAGCACTACGGAGACAGCACCTATGACGCCTGGGTGAGCGGCTACCATCCCGCCCTGGACAGCCTGCGCTTCAATCAGCAGACGGCCATCGTTGAGGTGCCGGTCTATAAAACCGTCACCAAGCGATGGGGCATCGGCCTCCAGGCCGGCGTCACGTATCAGTTCGGCCAGGAGCAGAACCGGGTCCTGCCATACATCGGCGTGGGGCTCTCCTACAATCTTATTGCATTTTAGCGAAGGACTCACTACCTTTGCAGAGAGGGACACCAAACCGCGGACTTAATGACCCGTTGTGACCCTCTATGAACCGAAAACTGGACATTATTATAAAGGTGTGAGCCGCCATGACCCTATATGACACCGTGTGACACTTAGGCGCGAGTCCCTTCACCTCCACGAGCAAGACTGAAAATCAGTCACTTAGCACAAAGGGACACCAAAAGGACACTATTCCGTCTTTTTGGTGCCCTTTTCAAATACCGCCATGGCCGCCGCTTTCGTCTCCTGAGACACCCCGATGTAGGGCTGCATGGACTTGTAGTTGGAATGCCCGGTCCACTGCATCACCACCGTCGGAGAGATGCCCATCGCCAGGGCGTTGCAGATGAACGTCCGCCGGCCGCAGTGGGTCCCGATGAGCTTGTACTTGGGCTTCACCTCGTCGTGCCGCTCGTTCCCTTTGTACCAGGTCTTATGGACCAGAGCGTCGATGCCCACGTCCCTGCAGATGTCATGCAAGCATTTGTTCATGACCTGGTTCGAGATGGGAGGGAAGACCCGGTCATCCGGGAAGGCCTCATCGACGTAGCGCCCCAGCAGCTCAGAGCTCCACTCGTTCAGCTGGATCTCCAGCGGGTCCGCCGTCTTCTGCGTCGTGATCTGGAAAGACTCCCGCCCCACGTCCGGCCAGCGCAGGTTCATGGCATCCGAATAGCGAAGGGACGTGAAGCAGCAGAAGCAGAAGATGTCCCTCACCTGGCCACGGAACTCCGACTCCGGCTCCCAGTTCCACAGCGCCATCAGCTCCTCCCACGTGAGGAAGATCACGTCCTTCCGGGCCGCGCCCTTCAGCTTGGGATGGAAGGCCTGGAAGTCCCGGCATTTGAGGTAGCCCTTCTGCTCGGACCACCCGAGGAACCAGCGCATGAAGGAGAGGCCCCTGTAAAGCGTGGAGTTTTTGTGACCACGGTCGTCCCTGCAGTAACTGACGAAGGAGGTCAGCCCGGCCTCATCAAAATCCGCCCAGGTGAGCTGGGGCCGCCAGGCCTGCAGATGCCGGCGGAAGACCCGCCACTTGGTATGCGTGGCATCGCTCCAGGAATTCTTTGCGCCCTGCTCCAGGGTGAACTGGTCAAAGGCCCGAAAAACGTCGATTTCCGGGGCCTTCTCCGTCTGGTAGGTCAACCGTGCCACCATAGCCGCCCGGACGTCAGGAACGGCCGGGAAGATGCCCTCCCGGGCAAATTCCGTGAAGGTCTCCTCCGCCGCTTGCCGGTACCGGGAGATCTCAGCGTTTATGGTGGCCGCCGGCACCTTCCTGGCACCGTGGAAGGATCCAGGGAAGCAGCACTGCATCTGCGGGTTCCAGCGCTCCTCGTTGACCCTGTAGCCGGTGTTCAATGCGACGATGAAGCGGG